>Ga0114997_10001792_pt1 | contig 17585 bp, 21 predicted proteins | sample ArcticOcean_MG_C_2_FD_87045 | JGI IMG/M metagenome (GOLD analysis project Ga0114997, IMG submission 87045) | Marine microbial communities from western Arctic Ocean - ArcticOcean_MG_CB4_136 | ecosystem: Environmental > Aquatic > Marine > Oceanic | place: Arctic Ocean: Canada Basin | collected...
AAAACCCTTATTTTGTAAAAGATTCTCTGTTATTAATTCTAGATCTACAGCAGTATCCATCTTACTTTTACTGAAAAAAATAACGAGCAACTCTGTATCGAATATGTTTATGCCCTTTAAACAAATGGCAAAATTCTATTAGGTAAAAATCTGGAACTGTTTAAAGATATTCCCTCCCAGCAGGCACATTAGTACCATAATCTTTTACCTATGAACCAAAAACAAGCAGTAATAAATTCTAGTCTTCTACCCTGAAACTCACAAATATTTTGCTAGCAAATTTATATGCCGGCCAAAATTGAATTTTGGCCTGTTAGTGGGCCTGCTGGGAATATCTTTAAGAAAAACTATACGGTTTAATTGATTTTGTTTTGGCCGCCGCTTCTTTACTAAGTGGCCCTTTGTAATATTTAATAAGATCTAATTTGTGTTTTGACAATGCAATCCATTGTTTAATAGACCCGTTATCTACTTTAGTGCGGCCCGTGACATTGTTTCTACTCAGAATATTCTCGCGTCGAACATGTTTTTGCATGGAATTGACAAAGGAGATTTCAGATCCCACCATGCGTTTCATATTCATTCTGTGTTTACTAAAATGCGCTTTGCATGTTTCTGCAGTGACGTCTGGTGCTTCAATGCCCTGCCTTTCCAGTGGTTCTTTGACATGAGTTCGATACAAATCTGCCTGTAATGAATAAATTTCATCGTCGCGGACTTTTCCCACCATTTGTGAATCAATTTCTTGCATTCTCTGGATCACAGAATGGGCTTCCCCTGATCCACCGTCTCCATATTGACAGAGTGCACATTTACAACCATCGTCGTGAAACGATTCTTCTTCGTCGTCTGAAAAATGACAGGGTACAAACTCGCCCGGATCATCTTCCATATCATTCATTCCTGTGTTATCTACAACTGCTTCGAAATCGAGAGCGGGCAAAGCATTCATACATCAATCCTTGGGAACAAACTTAAATAGGTAATTTGAGCTATTTTTTTTTGGGGGTACAGTATGGGGGATTTTTATATCTACTCATTCTACTCTCGGTTCTGTCAGACTTTAGACCGTCGCGATGTGCTTGAATAACTCGTCCAATAGCCTCTCCCAATGCCGTCGGTACCGCGTTTCCCAATTGACGATATTGTTTTGAGACGGATCCCTTTATTTCATAAGATGGGTCAAACCCTTGAATAGCAGCATATTCTTGAACAGAAAGTGGGCGTAATTTTACAGGATGGCACAATGCAGTTGTATGCATGATTGGTGAACACATTAAGGTTGGACACGGTTTGTTATATGAAAGTCGTCTAAAAACACCAGATTTACCGCCTGTCGCGGCAAAAGTTCCTGGCCCCATCGCTTTCAATTGATCGTCTTTCGGCAAACTGCGCCAATTTTGTCCTGATTGTAATTTTGCAAAATATGGTAGTCGTTTTGAAGGAAATTGTATGTGAATGTGTTCTTTCGAATTTTCAAGAGGTCGTATAACATCTCCCAATGTACGAAAAGGAATCGATGTTCCATCGTGGGTGGGTTGAACAAGACCAAGACACTCTCCCCCCAAATGAGCCATTAATATGACACGATCCCGCGCAGTTGCAGCCCCTACAAATTTAGCATCGACCAATTGATAACTTACTGAATAATTATACGATTCTAATAGAGATACAATGGATGCCATAACAGTGCCAGGCATTTCGTCTTTTTCAAGAGGCGAAGTGCGGTCTTTTAATGGTCGGTGCTTTAAAGATGCGGAGAGCAAACCGCGAACATTTTCCAATACAATATATGTAGCCTTTATTTCTATAGCCAAATGCAAAAATTTGGTCAAACACGCCCCCCGAGGATCATTCAATGCTTTGCGTTTGCCAGCAGTAGAAAAACTCGGACATGGAATGCCACCCACACACATAACCACATCAGTCTCGGAGACATGTTGACATAGTTGTGCAGCGGACAATTGCATGATATCTCTATACAATATACCATCGGGTTGATGACAAAGAATCGTCTCACAAATAACTGGGTCGTTTTCACAACGCAATACAATTTCTGTATTACAAGTGCGTTGTAACCCAATATCAAGACCACCGGCACCACTACAAAAAGACAATGTTTTTAACATTTGTGTCTAAATGTACCAACCTAAATAGTGAAAACATATGAATAACATTTATTTTTTTCTTATGTTGGATGAACATATCATTTCCTCTACAATAAAATCTTTAGCATGCCATACTGACAGCAGCTTTTCATATTCAATACCACACAATTTCCAAAACTGGACTGTACCTAAACGTCGTCGGTGTTCGTCACATTTGAAACATATTTTATCTTTTTTCTCGCCAAATTTTCGAAATGCAATCACCCACCAACCTTCAATGATACCTTCTTTGTTATCGGCACAATTTGAAACCATTTGTGCATGATCTGTACCAGATTTGCTATTGCTACTTGTTTTAATCTCAATTCTCAACATTTTTGTCTTTAAATTGATCTTGACATCAGTCACCTTTTTTCTTTTGGATCTGGGCTCTTGACCAACATGCTGGACATGAGACCCAACAGAAGCGACCTTTTCAATGCTTGTACCCAACAATGTGACCACAGTTCGTTCGATGGAAGCATATATAGCAAAATTAGTGTTGGTTATCTCATTATTGGCTAATTTGGCTGTTGTTGTGGCAATCCCTTGATTGGCAGCAAATATGATTTCTTCTTTCAACAATTTACAAGCCATCTCAGTGTATGGATATTGATTGTTAGTGTCAATAATTGTGTCAATAATTGTGTCAATAATTGTGTCAATAATTGTGCCAGTTTGAGGATTGTTTTTTGATTTTTTTGAAGGATTTAAAAAAGAAATGATGGACGATTGTTTTCTTTTGTATGGAGATAATTGTGGGGCAAATGTTAGGTTTTGTTTAATCATTGATCTATTAATCTATTGGTGGTTAATACACTTTCAACATATTCTTTATATTAAAAATCCAGGCTAAACCGTTGTGATCACATTTTTTGAAATTAGCATGGTTCTGCTCTCTCGCATGGTTTTGCTCTCCCTCGTCGACCGATTTAAAGTTGGAACTTCAACAATCCAATGTTCTATTTGCCATACAACTATAATAGCAATTAAAATATCGGATGTGTAGTGCATGCGTGACAGTTTTAAAGCAATACCTACTAATAAAACCCACGGGCTTCTCCATCGCTGGGGTAACATTAACATAGTGAGTCCAGTATGACCACTAAACATCATATCGGCACAATTATCTCCAAATAAAATTAATTCGCCGGCCGTTCTGTTTATACAATCTTCGATGCCATTAACTGCTGGAATAATCGTTACAAATTGAACAATACCTTTTAATAAATACATCAGTGCTGCTCGTTTTGCACACAGTGCTCTATTTTTACCACTCAGTAATCGGTACAACACAGATATGACGGGCAATACATTTGCTACTGTTTTTATAATCCAGTTTTTAGGTAAAGTTATGTCAAAAAAATCATGAGGATATGGATGGTGTCTAACATCTAACATCGCAAAATAAGATAGTGTGAAATAAATAGCGAGGGATGCTGACAATTGAAGAATAACGATCCACGTCATCTTTATTTCATATAACGGCCTATAAATACAGTTGAACCATTCATTAAAAAATGCGACAATTTTTCTTAACCATAGTTGTTCTTCTGACATTATCTGTCTGTTCAAATGCTTGTCCATCAAAAAAAGAAGCCAACGATTGTTTTTTTAAAACTGCGGACAGCAATCATGACAACCAAATCAGTCGGAGTGAGTTGGAAAAATCAATCTATCCCAGACTGGGGTGGTTTACTAGAGCAGCATTTAAAATATTTGGAGGTATAGATCGCATATTAACCGATTGTGATGAAAATAAAGACGGTATTCTAACCAAAGAAGAATCTATGCGCATGGACAATTGTTTAGACTCTTGTTTCAAACGGTCGAAAACATTTTCAACTTTTGAATGTAAACGAACTTGAAAAAAATACAGTATATAATAAGTAAACGTATTACCAAATGTGTATTCGCGAATTCGGTTGGGGGGATTACAATGGCGCAGAATCATGGCTCGACAGATGCTGTCCTTGTAAAAAGGCGCCCGCTTTTTGGTCTATAAATTGGGCAGCGGCTTTAATGCACCTTTTAAATACTGTCTTAACTTTTATTTTTTGGGCTATTGACGACAACAAAAATGATGTTTTTGAATTGTCGGAAGATTATGCACCGTGGGTTCCAACGGTGAACAATACATTCAAAAACAGTACTATGTGTCCGCCTTCCGACGACAGGATTTTTAAAATATCGGAAGAGTGGTGTGTCGAACGCAAAACGGAACTAACTTCCTCCCTTTCATTGTGGTGGCTTGTTATTGTATTTCATTTCTTATCGTTCGCCTTTCAATCATTTGGCATGTTCCATTGGGATTGTATCGTTTGTCAAAATACGGCGTGTGCGCATCGATGCAAACGCGTACGTTACGATATTGAAGTAGAGCAAGAAGGGACAAATTCGCTTCGTATGTTGGAATACAGTATATCGGCAACGTTGATGCAGATTGCGATTGCTTTGGTGTTGGGAATTTGGCACAGACTTGTGATTGTTGGTGTGGCATTATTAACTGTAGTGACCATGTTGTTTGGATTAATAGCCGAACAGGTTAAAAAAGACAATATTGGATTAGCCTGGGTCGCACATTTTTCAGGGTGGTTGTCCATGCTTGGTGTTTGGGGAATTCTGGGCCGACAGTTTCAGTTTACCATCCAACAATCTCCAAATAACCCCCCAGATTTTGTCTATATCATTGTTATCGTTATCGGAACTCTCTATTCGGGCTTTGCCTTTGTTCAGATGGCACAATTAGCATTACATAAGGAAGAAAACAATCCTGGTGTAAATAAAGCCATCGAAATGGCGTACTGTTTGAATTCTTTGATTAGTAAGACCTTTTTAGGATGGATGATTTTTGCAAATGCATTGACAGGTATGGCAAAAACATAATTCATACAAATAACTATTTTAATATATAAATAGCATTTCATTATTACTAAATGTCAGAATCAAAAAGTGATACTCACGATACATCTATTTTAATGTTAATGCAGTTTGGATTTGACCGTGGTGCTGTTACTACCGCTTTGGAACATAATAATTGGGACATTGTGGCCGCTGGAAGTGAATTAGAGACACTTTCGTCCACAATGAGGGATGATCCTGGAGATGATCCTGGAGATGATCCTGGAGATGATCCTGGAAATGATGATCCTTTCGATGATCATCTTTTTCAGTTCAATGTATTGCCACCCGGCATTAGTTTAACAAATCCGAATGATGAATCTAGTGAGGGTGAAGAAAAGGTACATGATCGTGAAGGTATTGCAGAGGGAGAATACATATGTTTCAGAAAAAGCGGCGCAATCCACTTGGCATTTGACGATCTTGTCCGTGTCCATTATCAATTGCCTCAAGATTCACGATTAATAATCGGCGAGTCACCGATATTCTACGTACATTTGTCGGTATCCAATTGCGTTGATATGGGTGAAAAATTTGGTATCGATCGTCATTTAATTGACGAAAAAATACCTATTTCACCGCCGGTTATCGCGATTTTAGTTGAGGGTGGATTTTTGAAATTTAATCCGGCACCATATGGCGAAACTACAGTATTGTTTAATTGGGTGGGTAACAATTTAAATCCCGACGATCTTCGCCAGTCGTGTCGTCTGAATGTTTCGGGTGTATTAAACTTAAAAGTGCAGTTCCGACCAAGGAATGTCGATGCTTTATTTTATGCATCTGCCTCAGGAAACGTGTATATGTCCTGTGATTTGTTTCGAATAAATTCACCGTGTGACGATTTACAATCATTGGGTATTACCCCTCAACAACAGTTACATTGTTATTATATACCAACTTTGCAAGACAAAATGGAAACGTTAAAAAAAGAAACGAAAGAGGCTGACGAAAAACTGGAAACGGCAGCACGCGATCATGAGGAGACGAGAGGTGAATATAAAAACAAGGCCAGTGTTTTGTCATTTCCTCGTGTCTCCTCAATCGATGCCTTGCGTTCTGTATTGAATACAAATCTTGTAATAATACAACGCCGTGCAGAAAATATGCGTTCTCTTCGTATTCCAAACCACTTAATAACTGAGTTTGTTATTGCAGCTACAAAATACGTGAGAATACAGTTGAAATATTATTTCCGTTTCAATGCTCCTCGATCTGGCCCTCTTGTATTATTGAGGGGACAGTCAGATGGAGATTCGCCGACGCCGACGCCGACGGCGGCACCGTTAAGACGGTCGAGATCGGCAAATTAAACTATAAAGGTGATTAAATGACAAAAGAATGCCCACTGTACATATGATCAAAAAATCTGGATGGTTAGATAGTGAAGGACGATATTGGAAATTTGGGCCAAAAGACGATGAAAAGCAAATCGTGTGGGTGGTTGGTAAAGAAATAGAAGAGACAGATTATATTTTAAACTATATTTTAGAGTCGGGCCAGCAGCAGCGATTGGTGTCAGTTCAAAATATATTAAATTACAAAAGAATACGCTCAGGTGGATTTAAAATAGAAGCGGCGATTACTATAAATGAACTTTTTAAAATAATATGAAATGATGTTGCGTTATCTATTTTTTATTGTAATCACTATCTGTACTTTACTACAAATTCGTAATTATAACCGATATCGGGTGGAACATCGTCGTCAATTTAAAGAAGCGATGACCTACCTGCATTCTGACGTCTGTGTAGATGCCCAAACGCGTGCAGATCTGGGTACATTTAACTTGTGTGATCGTGCTGAACATATTTTGGACGAAAATCCATCATCAGCGGCATTTTATGATATCTTGAACGATTGGTATCCCTGTGGTCATGGTCGGTGTGAAGGCGCGATGGATTGGTTGACTGCAAATATGCATTGGTTTGTCATGATTATTGTAGTGATCGGTATGATGATTTATTTCAAATGGGTTGAACATCAACGTGATATATTATATACTAGAATGAGATTACCAACTATGTTGGGTGGCGTTCTTGGAAAAGCAGAACATGTCGATTAGTAGTATATTAGGGGTCGTCTCCAAAAAAAAAACATGAACTCGTGGGATGATCATAATGTCACATTCGAGACGTCTGAAGGATTAACCCATGGTGAAACTTCTGTCCGTGTCCTGGACGAAGATGCTTCACCCGAAGAACGTACTATCAATCTACAGGATCGCGCTGTCCTCCTGTCTGACAACGACATGGATCCCGTGATCCAATTCCAAGAACGTGAAAAACTAACTTCTAGAATGAAAAGAGATCCCGCTTATAAATTTTTAATGATGGTGGCGGCATTTAGTAGTACACGTATGAATAAATTAGTGAAATTAAACACGCATCAACAGACAATTTGTGGCGATGTCTGTACAAAAATATCCACACCGGATGTAGACTTTTTCGACGTCCCTGAAATTTCAGGTATAATACATCTCTCTTCAGCAGTATATGGTCATATGAAAGAGGCAGAAACTATCCTGCGTAAATGCCACGTCAATATTCCTTTAAAATCGTTGGTGGAGAATATGGCCTATTCGACCATGTTTGCACGATTAGTGGCCATCCGTATGTCGTTAACATCAACAATAGCATCTTCTTCCTTTCGGTTGGATGGGACGTTTAGGCGTTTGCACGAAGAACAACATATGGTATTGAATACATTTAAAAAATTACGAGTAGAGTCAAATAAATTTGAGTGGACAAGACCACTTAATGCATATTAGTTTTAAGCTAAATAATCATATATTTCTCTTGGTAAAATAAGTCGCCCTCCTTGAACAGCTTGTGTATTGAACAGGTGGAAATTTTGGAATTTGTCCTGAACGTCGTCTAATTTATCCATAAGACGTCTAAGCATAACATGATCCATATTTACAGGCGCTGTAATGTAGTTGTTGCCGTGTTCCGAATGTTCTTGACCTGGCGTGATGTTAAAGACATCTCTCGGGGACATTTTATCAATAATGTCGTCCGATTTTGAGAATTGTGCCAATCTCATGCGAAGTTGTGTCGCAAGTGTTACGGCATATTCTTCTTCGAAACTTCTGACATCAGTGTGAAGTGGAGGTCTCATGACTTGTGTATTGAGATTCATGTCACCGTCCCACGAGCACGCAGATTCAATTCTTTGCATGTTTTGGGATGACATCTGACTCCACGAATAAAATGTATCGCTACTGCCCATAGAAGCGGCAATAAATTTTTGTTTATTGCCGGAATTTTTATATGTACGATATCCTCCCAATGCTGACGTTTTCACCAAAATTGTCGGATTGCCATTTGTAGCATTGTTAATAAAATAAACGTGCTTGGTATCCGACATGACATTGTTTATCGTATCCGACATTAAATGTTCAGCCGACGCTGAAATGCTGGATGCAATGGTGGTGCGCATCTGTTTGGTGTATTCGCTCAAGGAATACACATCGTCAAATTTCATACGTTTCCACTGTTTATCTATATCTCCAGCAGTTGCACGCTGCTTGATCCATTTCTGGTAAAGAGGAAACAATGTCTCATCGTCTGCGGTGTCAACAATAAGGCGGTGTTCCACTTGATCACATCCAAATTCGTCTTGGCTCGAAATTGTATACTCACCCAAAGAACTATTGATCCCTGTCACTGCAGATAATTGTTGACGCGTTAACGGTTGATCAATTTTAAATAAAGACCGACCCCGTCCAATGGATGGGTGAAACCACGACATATCTTGTTCACTTAATACATACTCTTTATCCACAACAACAACAATTCCTTTCGCAATAGGTAGACCAAACATAAGTGTAGCATCCTGATCCAATGAGAAATTAGAGAGTATTGTAACTTCTTTGACAAGATCGCTTTGTTTTTCAAGTGTTGCAAGGATAGATGCAAGTGCTTCGGATGATGTTTTGCAGAGTTTTAAATTTGGTGATTTTTCAACGGTGATAGTCATTTCTAATTAAAAAGTCTTTTTATATAGGGTAATTTCGTTTCTCTGATTGGAAGGTCTGCGAAACTTTGTAGAACATTCAGACCATGTTGTAACCCATTTAACCCAAGTCTCTACTGGTACGTCAACAACACATTCTTCGGAAGATTGACAACATTCTTCATCAAAACATCGTTGTATAACAAGTTGTCTAGTTATATCAATATCAAACCAAATGTTATTCCCCTTGTGTTCTCTGTGGGCAATTTTGCATTTTTTTGAGCGGGTCATAATCCAATAATGACCACTTTCTGTCATCTTTGTATTTTGTCTACAGGTCTTGGCCTCTAAATTACTATCTAACCAATCAAGTATGGGTGAGAGCAAGGGACATGAATTTTGTGAAACTTGTCCCTTGTGACATTGTGAACGAGTGCGCTTCCATGTTGTTGGGCCAGTTTGGATGAACATGTTTTCTGGCGCCATTGATGTTGAGACCGGCTCAATATTGTCAATTTCTAGACATTCGAATATCGTCGATACCTCGGATGGTTGCACCATTAGTTGATACCATGGTTTGGTATGTTTGAGTAAGCGTTTCGAACTAAACTTCGAAGAACCATTAATACGAAACATTCTGTTTTTGGTATACACTGCGGTATCGATGGCATTTCGAAGCTCTCCTGACCCCATAAACAACACCATCCGACGTACAAATGCTCCAACGTGATAGACATTTCGTAGAAAAATGTTCGTACAGATAATATGCCAAGAATATTTGGTTGGGCTAGAGGAATCCATCAGTTCAATCTGCACTGATTGTTTATAATGTTGTTCGATGCATTGTTTTAATGTTTCAACAATTGCATTTATATCAACTGGTTGGGATGACTCTACGTCCAAGAATATTCTGGAGGGTTTGTTTTCCACTAGACATTCGTACCAATGTTTAGCAGATAACGATTCATATTTGGTATTTAATTCTAAAATAGTCCCAACATAAAACTGTTTTTGACCAGAGTCTGAAATGTCCTCCGCGATAATTATTTGATTCTTTTTGAGAGAATGTAAGGCATCGTGTAAAAAATGATACATTTTTTATTTGACATAATCATATATTGTTATGCACTACAAAAAATATTCTTTACATATGAAGCTCTGCACAGATTAACTTTTGTTACTTATATAAGGGGGTCATGTTTCTACATCATCATGTCCAGAATTCAACGCCCAACCAATGAAACCGATACTACCGAAGTAAAAGAACTCCCAGCACTTTCCACCGATATGCCTGCCTCTGCGGGTGCTACAGACAAAGAAAGCTACACAACACGTGTCGTTTTCGAATCCAACGCAACCGCGCAACAATTAGAGCATGGTGTCATTATTCAATTGGCCAATGCGTCCAATGTTTTTGCCTCTTCCGCTGAGCAAGTCGATGTGAGTAAGGGTATTTTGACCTCGATCACCGTCAAGTCTATCTATTCCGATTGTAGTGAACCGGTGACGTTTGGCCTCAATTTGTTCAACGCTTCTGAGAAAGAACCATCCATTAAAAACAACGAAGGATGGCTTCACACTCCACAGCGCACTGATTTCGGCACGGAAGCCATGTCAAAAGACGAGAATGGTTACCGTAATCTCTTGGCCGTCATGCCCTACGAGAAATCTCGTTCTGAATTGAATGTCTACGAACCCAATGAAATTGCTTCTGACCGCTACATTGCACAATATGGCAATTGTTCCACGGAAAACCTTTACGACGGTGTTGTTGCTTTCCCGGGTGAGCAGTATTATCTTGTCTCTCAGAATCACGTTGTCCTCAATGTCATTCGTCAAAACTGGGAGCAGCTTGGTATCAATGTTGATTCAGAGGCTCGTTTCAACGGAAAGTACGTCCAGGTTCCTGCCCACGTTTTTGATCGTGTCATTAACGACCTCAAATCGCACGTCCTTTCCAGTATGCCGTTCACAAACCTGAACGACGTCCGTGCTAAATTTCAGTCAAAGCCAACTTCTCACTACTCTGACACACATCCTGACGGAAGCAGTGGATTGTACAAGGTTTGTGTTGAACTCCAGATGAACTACCAATTTCCAAAAACTCCAGAGATAGCATCCGAATAATTTCCAGAATATTCCGTAGACTGTATTTAAATAACTTACAAAATAATTATACATGAACTGTTGTTTACAAACTCCTTATAAAATTCTAGTTCCGCAGACGGTATTTAAACAAATAACTTACAAATAATTATAATTATACATGAACTGTTGTTTACAAACTCCTTATAAATCTAAAAAATGTAAAATTTGTTGGATCAAAGAAAAGAAAAATCAATACCATTGTACATGGCCCAATTGTTTATGTCCCGTATTTACATTAACATTATGTCGAAATCATTATAGACGCGCCAACGTACCTTGTGCTTGGCCAACCTGTCAAAGGCCGTCTTTTTGTAAACAAGTCTGTGTTTCGCATTACAGGAAAAAACATTTCCCACCGAAAATTAAATGTTTGATGTGTTCACGATCAGCATACATGAACGACCGTTGTTTCTATCATTTCACCTGTAGAACATGTACTAAATGTTCTAGAAAAGTTTTTTCCAAACAAATGTGCAGGCGACATTATATGCGACAGTGGAGATGGAAAAAACAAATCAACGAAGACAATGAGATTGAAGAAATAACTAATAGCAACGAAAAATCATCAACATCTTAAAACATTATCTTTTGTCCAATACGGGCCCAATAACTAATAGCGATAAAAGGCCAGCAACTGTTATGGACACACCCGCTATAAAAAACCACATTCCGGAAACCCAATCATCTTTATAACATTGCGTTCCCATATAATGTTTTTTAGCGGGATATATATACTATTATAACACAAATCGTCCAAAACATTTCAAACATTTCAAACATCAAAAAAACGACGTATATAAAAACATTCTCTTAATATAAATGTCCTGTTTTTTTACAGATCCAAAACAGAAAAGACTTGTTCTTAAACCGATACGCCATTCAAACCTATGGAATATCTTTAAAGAACAACAAGCTGTCATCTGGACGACAGAAGAAATTGACTGGGCCAACGACAAAGCTGATTGGGATCAATTATCTTCCGAAGCTCAAACTTTTTTACTGCAGATAATTGCATTTTTTGCCTCGTCCGACATGCTTGTGATAGACAATTTGATGGATAAATTCATGTCGGAGGTCACAGTTGCAGAATGTCGTACATTTTACACACTTCAGGCCTATATAGAAACCATACATTCCGAAACATATGCTACTGCCCTTGAAAAATTTACACCATTAGATCAAAGGGAACACCTATTCAATGCTATAAAGACAGATCCCACCATTAAAGCCAAAGGCGACTTTGCTCTCAAATATATGAGCGATGAAGTGCCGTTTGAGGAACGTTTGTGGGCGTTTTGTATTTTTGAAGGTGTACTTTTTGCTGCGTCTTTTGCTTCTTTGTATTGGCTGCGGACAAAAGACAAATGCAAAGGTCTGACGTTTTCTAACGAGCTAATACAGCGCGACGAGTCGTTACATGCCAAATTTGGCGTGGAAATGTTAAAAATGATCTCCATTCCACAAGAAAGGGCACAGAGTATTCTTAAAGAAGCCGTGGAGATCGAAGAGATTTTTGTAAACGCCGCCCTGCCGTCAAATTTAGTTGGGTTATCTGCCCCTCAGATGATCTTGTATGTAAAACACTGTGCGGATCGTTTAATAACAATGTTGGGCCATCCGAAGATTTGGAACGCGCCACAGCCACTGGCTTTTATGGAAATGATTTCGATAGATGCAAAAGCAAATTTTTTTGAGAGGAAGGTGGCAGAATACCAATTGTCTTCGGTAGGTAACACAGCCGAGGAGGCGAGTTTTTCACTCGACGCCAATTTTTAAAAGTGGTTCTGCATTGTACTATTGAAGTAAATAAATATACAATGAGAACTGATAGAACTACAAAAAATGTAGTCAAGTGATTCACATATTTAATGAATAATTTTTATTTCATATTTCAATTATATATATGTGTACAAATCATGCCAATGGCTCAATTACAAAAGATTACAAATTATTTAAAAAAAAACTCATCTTCTTTTCCAAAGTTGGTGCCTGCACTTAAAGCACTCTCGGAATTTGTGGGACACGAAGATATTAAAGAAACTGTAGCAAAAATGGTACTTTTTTTAGTGGCGCAATGTGCTCAGGAAAAACCACTGCGAAGGTCGAAGCGTAAGCGAACAAGTAGAAAACGCCAAACAACGAAACGTCAACGGACATTTTCCACGACTGACGAGGATGAGGACGAAGATTACGAACCTGAAAGTGACGCAAAATTGGCCCTCATTGCTTTGTTAACTCAAACATTGCAAGCGGGCGCAGACGAAGATTCTTCCGATGACGATAACGAGGAAGAAGACCCACCATTTGTTGTTAAATGTCGAGAAAGACTTAAACTATTACAGGGCCATTTTGTACACACTCTTTTATTGGGGAAACCCGGCTCTGGCAAAACAACATTCGCGACTCTTTTAGTGGATGTCTGGGACGCGCTTGGTATTATTGATAAACGCCGCTTTAAAATTACAGGGCGTTCAGACTGGGTGGGTAAATACCAAGGTCATTCAGTAGCCAAAGCTAAAAAAATGATCGAGTCGTGTAAAGGTGGTGTTATTTTTATTGATGAAGCTTATTCCATTATCTCGTCCACTGATGGAGATGACATGTATGGTCGCGAAGTTCTAACAGAAATTGTAGAAGCCATGTCAAATGTAGATAAACAGGTCATTTTTATCATGGCCGGCTATGAAAATGACATGAAACAATTATTCACCCACAACGCTGGTCTTGAAAGAAGGTTTGGGTATGTCTATAGATTTAAAACACCCGCGTCACTCATGATCGAATCCATTTTTGAAAAACAACTCCGAGACACACAATGGAAAATCAATAAAATAGAGGCTCCCGCGATACAACTTTTCTTCCAAAGAAACGTCAAAAACCTTGTTCATGGCGGCGGATCCACCCATCAGCTCCTGTTTCATAGTAAGCAGGCCTCAATTGTGCGGCAATTTCCAGACAAACCAGTCAACGTCATTAATATAGAAGATTTAGAGGAAGGAATGACCACATTTGTACAACACGCACAAGTTTTTAAGGCAGCTGTCCCACCCCCACATATGTATTTATAAATATGATCTATTTAATTGCGACTATTTGTAATAAATGTTTCGCTGGCAACCAATATTATGGAACATTGTTATCTGGATCTGGTGCTTTATGTTTATATTGATGAAAAATTACGACCCACAAATTAGATCCATTCCTCTTATCATGTTATTTATAACATTGTCTATATTAATTGCACTCATATCTACGAAACCAAAAAAAACAAAATCTGTTTTGTTGTTTATAGGGTGGTGCTTCTTTGTTGCGCTTGGGGTTTTGCTGCAAACTACGGGACATTACACGGGTGAAACTCTGAACATACATGTTTTTATCTTTACATTCATTGCTTCTTGTGTATGGTGTTTAATCGGACACAATGATAATGTCACAGAACCCGGAACATATTGGTTTATATGGTCATTAACCATTGTTATATCGCTCGCCGCTGTATTCAACGACGAATCACAAACAGCAATTATTCTATACATCACGAACGCGGCATTCGTCTTTGTTATACACGTGGCATATACATATAAAATATGCAGAGATCAACCGGCAAACGATCAGCGATGTAGGCACATTTTTAGAGTCGTTGCATCCATAATATCGTCCTTGTCGTTATTAATATGTAGCGTGTGTTTTAAAGCGGGAATTATGGACGAATCGGACTGGGACATTTCAATTATATGCATTTTGGCAGTTGTCCTGTTATTTATCATTGTGGATGGCATGATTGGATTTTCACAACGCGCTATAAATACATATTCACCAGTTCCACAACAACCATGATGTTTGAAATTCTGATGACTCTTGCCTTTGTAGCCATTTTCATTGTAGTGCATCTTGTTTTTAAAAACATCCATGACATTTTTATTTGGTCATGTAAAATTATTACAGCCACTTATTTGTGGGCTATCCTTTGGATTATCACACAACTGCACAAATTACCAGAATGGCAGTTGGCACTTACAGCTTCGATGGGCGATTTGTACTCTAATTTCACGTCTTTTACAAATTTCACATCCACCAGCTATGATCTCTAATCGCGTTTACGAATGCCAACTGCAGACGACGATAACGTTGCATTAGGGAAATAGGTTACGAAATTATCTTTTTTTACACATACATACAATAACCCAATGTGGTCTAATATATAAATTGTATCCTTAATTCGTACAGAATCTCCTTTGCGAAACATATCTGTGGATCGAAATGTCGCACCGGCCAATAAAGACATTATATAAGGCTGCATTGCATACCCAAATCCTATAGAAAACCCACTAAATAAGGATACTGCAGTCGACGATCCAATCAAATGTGAAATCAAAAACATAAACACCACAAACAAAAACCCGAAATGCAAAGCTTGCGCACTGTACACAGACAATTTAAAATAAGACTTGGCACACCAATGTAATGAATTTGCTACGATACGCGACACCAACAAAACGCCCACACACGCCAAAATATCGTCCAATGATGACCATACCTTTTGAAATAAGGTTGTCAACGTGTGATCGCCAAGAGTTGAATTAGACATGATTTAGTTCAAACAATGTTCTTTTATACCTCTTTGTCGTCTTGTAAATATAAAGAGTTTCATAGATAAATATATTTTTTTTTTAAATTTTATTGTAATAATATCCGATACATACACTTTTGAAATATACCCATGCATAAAATGGTTGAAATTATCACCACAAACGTTGTTCCGCGCATAAACGAAGACTGAGAGGTTGACAGTGCATACGAAATTGCACCACGAACGCCACACATTGAAAAAAACAACAAATATTGAACAGACCATTTTTTACGACCACATAAACGCAAACAACCACCCAAGAGAAACACAGACAATACGCGTGCCACAATACAGGACATCAAAATCAAAAAAGATAATCCAAATAATGTCGTATCGTAAGATCGCAACGCCAATCCCAACATTAAATATACGTATGATTCGAACAATGTCGACACACTTTCCATTGTATTATGAACCTCTTGTGGTACATTACAATAACTTCCATACGCAAATAAACATAAAATTCCAGAAATACCAATCCATTCACAGACAGCATATACTAACAATGCTACGATGTAGTGAACAGGGACATCTGTGATTTTCGCGTAACTCATACATTTAGAAGTACAGACTCCTAACGCAACAGCAAGACACGAATATAACACAGATAACCCAATCACTTCCATTGGAACCCACTTATCTACAGAACTCATTTTAGAAAACAAATGAACCAATACGACAGAAATTGCATCGTTCATAACAGATTCGTTCTCTAATACGTCCAAAATATATCGGTCTTTCAGTTTGAGGTTTTTACTCAGAGACAATATGGCTACAGTATCCGTAGGGGCCAAGATAGACGCCAACATTAACGCGTTCACCGTTGACATTTCATAATTAAACAGGTGTGTCCAAACAATAATACCCCACGCAATGAGGAGAACTGCCATCAACGTTCCCAACCAAGCAAATGTCAATGATGATAACCAAGTCGCATGTAAAGAGGTCACCTTAAATTTAAGAGCAGAGTGGAATAATATTGGAGGTAATAATAAATACAAAAATAATTCGGAGGCAAATGCAACAGGCGAAGTATTCACGTCTGTATAGAATAGTGAGACAACCATACCCAATCCTACGGCGAAGGCGGATGATGGTATTGATTTAATACGTCTGTCCCACATAATGACAAATGACATCAATACCAATATTAATACAATCTCTTTCCCAATATATGCATGTTGCATATAGTTGACAAAATCGAGGGGGGACTAATACCGCTTCACGCTACCATGGCAAAATCCATATTTTTATTAGGTCACACACATCAACTGGCGTTACTATCAGGTGGCTTTGGTTTATGATTAGACTAACTGATGATTCCGAAATATATCTATTTTCAAGGGGGGTTGACATTGCACATGTCCAAGATTCAGTGTCTGAACGACAATTATCGATGTTCCAACTGTCTATCTTTGTATTGTTACACAAAGATAGTATTGTGTTCAAACGGGGGTACTCGATAGACATTTCGTCCATTTGTTGTACTAAAGAAAAGTAATAATTCCAAATTTGAAACAACATCATAGATAATACACCAAAAACTGAAAATACCAGCCCGATTCGACAACACCAAATGCGGGTTATTTTATCACACATTAAAATTTCTATCATTTATATTACTATGGATTATATTTATAGTCGTCTCTGTCTCTTAGTCGGGCTTTCGTCTTCGCTGTTCGAGGGAGAATAAGCTGGCGAGGCTGCCGCTGGTGAGGTTGGTGAATAAGCTGGTGAGGCTGCCGCTGGTGAGGTTGGTGAATAAGCTGGTGAGGCCGGCGAATAAGCTGGTGAGGTTGGTGAAT
>Ga0114997_10001794_pt1 | contig 17581 bp, 10 predicted proteins | sample ArcticOcean_MG_C_2_FD_87045 | JGI IMG/M metagenome (GOLD analysis project Ga0114997, IMG submission 87045) | Marine microbial communities from western Arctic Ocean - ArcticOcean_MG_CB4_136 | ecosystem: Environmental > Aquatic > Marine > Oceanic | place: Arctic Ocean: Canada Basin | collected...
CCCGTCGACGAGAAACAACACGAACACGAGGAGTACAGTGAACGTCCAATAGTTATTCACTTTAGACGACGAAGAAGACAAAGAAGAGGAGTCTAATCTGCCGCTCATTATTCTATTGGTGTGTCTGTCACACGGGAGTTTCAAAGTTAGGGGAGGGGGGTTGTTTGTGTTGTTTGTTTGTGTTGTTTGTTGGAGAACTATGAAAGAACTGTTTGTTGTTTAGACTTTTTGGACTTTTTTGGGTTTTAGAGTCGAACACGAGTACAAACAAACAAAGAGGAAACAAAAGAGGAAAAAGGGAGAAAAGGAGAAGAGATCGACGGCACAACAACACACAAAACAAGAAAACAAAGAAAAAGAACACGGATGATGATGATGATAAAACAACAACAACAACGAATAAGACAGAAGTCCAACGAAACGATGATGATGATGAGACAGTTCCTCTCATCGTCATCATCGTCATCATTGGTATCGCGAGGAGGAGGAGGAAGAAGAGGAGGCGGAGACGGAGCAGGAGTTGTTGCCTCCTTTTCCGTTCGATCGAATTTCACTTCTTCTTCTTCTTCTTCTTCTTCTTTTTCGTCGTCTTTATCGAGAAGGATGATGCACGACGCTCCATCATCATCTCGTCTGTTCATCTCGTCGTTCGCTTCGCGAGGAAGTAATACCAGCAGATGCGTGAGCACGACTTCTCTCGTTCGAAATACCCAAAAAGAGGGAGAGCGAGAGCAGCAGCAGCCGAAAGGAGATGACGACGGCGGCAGCAACAGCCAAGAAAAAAAAGCAGCAACCGCGGAAGGAGATGGAGCGACAGGAGGAGGAGGAGAACAAGAAGAAGAACAAAACGAACAAGAACAAAACGAAATGGCAGAGAAAGACGCTTTAATCGTCGAATTAAACGAAAGACATTTGAGAACATTAGCGGATATGGAAAACTTACGGACGCGAACGCAGAGACAGAACGAAGACGCGAAAAAGTTCGCGGTGCAAGGCTTCGCGAAAGATTTATTAGACGTGGCGGATAATATGGACCGAGCGTGCGCGACGGTGACGGAAGAGATCATCGCAGAGGCAAAGAACGACGCGGGTAAATTGGAAACTCTTTTGCGAAGTTTTAAAGAAGGCGTGGAGTTGACGCAAAGACAACTGAGTAGCGGATTTAAGAAGAACGGATTGGTAAAATTCGATCCAGTGGACGAACCGTTCGATGCGAACGAGCACATGGCGTTGTTCAACGTTCCAGTCGGGGAAACGAAGAAAGAGCCCGGGTCAGTTGCTGTGGTGACAAAAGCTGGGTATAGATTACACGATCGAGTAGTGAGAGCGGCGGAGGTGGGCGTGTATCAGTAAAGAAGAGAGGAAGAGAGAGAGAGAGAGAGAGAGAGTTGTTTTGTTTTATATATTTAGAGTAGTACTCCGTTTATGATAAGTACAAAGTATATACAGCAGCCGCGCTAATCTCTTTTTCTTCTATCTAGTGTTTGGTAGTACTAGTAGTACCAGTAGTATACATGTCGTCGTGCTAATTTATATTTGATTCGCGTCAAGTCACGAAGAGACGGTTATTTTCGAAAAGCTCACTTCGTTAATCACGTTTGACAATCGCTCTCGAGCTTCCACTTCGATGGCGTTCAACCCAACGCTATCCTCATTTCTATCGCTTTCGAGCGCCGAGAGAACGATCGCATCGCTCGCTATAGAGTTATCTTTGGAAATCAATTCTACCAACGCCTCTAATGCGGCTAGGCGAACGCTCGAAACCGCATCGGATGCCACGAGAAAGCACAGTTTCGTCAGTAACGTGTTTTGCATTTGAAGAAGTTTCTTGTCTTGCTTTTGTATTCTCTCCTCTTGCTCGCCTAAAGCGAGTAGCGCGCGTCCAGAACACTCTGCGAACGTTCTACGTTCCGTCCAAATCTTACTCGATGCCATTTTAATAACGCTTTCGATTGCATTTGAAGCGTCTTTGTATTCAGCGCGACTGGACGAAGACCACGTCGGCGGTTCTGAAAACAGAAGCGTTAAACTGTTCTTGAACACGTAATAAAACGAATCCATCGAGCTCGCGGCTTTCCTCACGTCGTTCACTGGGTCTTTCAAGAGCTTCAAAGATATGGACAGAAGAGAAGACGGTCGTGGTTGCATTGGCAAGTTGTTCGAGATGTTCCCCAACGAGGAAGCCAATTCGAGTCGAACTCTCCAACTTCCCACGGAATCCGCCGCCGCCGCCGGTTTCCTAGACTTTAAAGGAGAAAGGGAAACGTAAGCGCTGGAATCTTCCGCGAGCGAAGATAAGAGGTTCACAATCGGCGCAGAACGTCCAGAAGAAGGTGGAGGAGGAGAAGACGCATTTTTATTTTCGTCAGAAGTACCTTCATTCTTCATCATCGCCGAACACTTTTTTTGAAGGAGGTGATGTAACTGCGAGATGGTTACGATTTTCACCTCGTCGTTGGAATCATTCAGAAACGTTGCTTTCACGATAGGGCAGATATCCCTGACCACGATATCACCAGGAAGTGAGTTTACGATTGTTTCCAGCGACTTTGCAATTTCAAGTCTCGCTTTGTGAGCGTTTGAATTTAACAGCCAGTTCGGATCACTATGGTTAGCGTGTTCGTCGATGGCTGAAGGCGGCGGCGGCGGTGGCGGCGACGAAAGTAATCTAAACGCTTCAACAATGTCGTCCCACTTCCCAATCGGAGCTAACTTTTCGCACATGGCACCAAAATAACTCGCGCAGCTTATCCGAATCTGTTCAATATCAACATCTTTCGCGTTTGCACCGCTACGATTCGTGCTCATTTCTCGAACCGTATCGCAATATTTCTGAATCATTCCAGAAAGTTTTGCATCGTTGACATCTCCGGGTAGCAAAGAAGCGAGGACGTTACCAAGCTCGCACGACGTCAATAGCTGAACTTTCTTAGAAACGTCGTTGGAAAGCTTATCGAACAAGTCCAACACTTTATCGGTACTGATATCGGTACCCGCAGATTTTTTGTCGACGACGACAGAGTCCCAGGAGGAAATTTTCGCCAACGCGTGGAGCGATTTCACGCAGTTGAAGCGAACGGCCCAGTTTTCATCCTCACACAACGACACGAATCCATCGATTAAAGCTCTTAAGTGCGTCTCTATTGCGGCCATTTTCGAGGCGTCTACCGTCAGTGTTATCTCTCTCAATCGTGGGGCTACTTCCACGGCGTTTTGAATAAACGTCTCTCGCACGCGATAACTTTTATCCTGCGAAGCGCTCGAGAAGCACCCAATCATCTCATCCATCGTTTCCAAATCCTTCTCGCCAATACTATTTGTTCCATGGTAACAATGTTCGACGAACGTAATACTATTTCCTGACCCGACCAAAATATTCTTCATGACGTTCAAGGAAGATATTCGCAACTGTTCGTCATTCTCTTTAAACATCACGTTAATCACGTGCGGTATAAGCATTCTATCGATGGAATCTCTCGTTATATTTTCGCAAATAACCGCAAACTGTTCCTCCGTCTTTTTGACGACGTCTGGATCGTCGTCTTCCAACAGAACAAACGCAATTTCCAATAGCTTTTCTTCGTAAATCGAATCGACGGCGAGAAACGCCCGAGAGAGTAAACCCAAACTTTCCGCGCACGTTTCTCTCAACAGCGCCGATTCTCTCTCCGCGATCGTTTCGAATACCGTCATGACGATATCAGCTTCCTCGTTCGTTTGAATTCCGTTGAAATTCTTATCTTCTTCTTGGTGGCGGTGGTGGTGGCCTTTATTTTCTTGGTTCCGAACGCCGTCGTCGCCGTCTCGCAAGTCGTTTTCGCCATCATCACGCGCACTTCTGGCACTTCTGCTGGCTAACTCGGCCAGTCTCTTCACGTGATATACGATTTGCGGTTCAGGAACCTCCTCGTTCGTCTCTTGGCCGTCGTTATGATTGCGCGCTTCGTTCAAGATACTCTCCGCGCACTCCTCTAAAATCGTCTTCTTCTTCCTCAACGGCAACGACTTCTCTTCTTCTTCTCGTTGTTTCAATTGTTTCAAACCAACCAAGTCTAAACTGTTCGTCGACTCGATCGCCGTCGAGTCTCTCAGCTCATCGAGCGTGGGGTATTTCTCCTCCTCCAAAACTTTTGCATTTTCATCTTCTGTTACAGGTCTTCCTCCTTTCGCGCGACTGCCGAAGAACATTTACTGTTTGAGAATGTAATGAGGAATATTAGAATATAATTTTTGCCATGCAAAACGAGTAAAAAGAAAACGAAAATTCTACGTATAAGCGAGTTATTATTTCATCGTCACTCGTCGCGTCGTGATATATATACATATTACAAAACACAACTTTCTCTCTCTCTCTCTCTCTATTCTCTCTCTCTCTTATTCTCTCTCTCTCTCTCTGTTTTACTAAGCTTCTACTACAAAAAATCTACATCTCGAAGAAGAACGAACACATTTATTCGTCTTCTTCGGAGCGCAAGCGCGCGTCCTTGTTCACTACACAGACGTTCAATTGCGCCGCTCTCTCGACGATAGCTTTTCTCTTCAACGCAGAGACGTTGTGGGCAATTTCCGCGCAGTATTTTCTGTTGTGCATCAACAAGAGGTCCAAGTCCTTGACGTTCTTGACAACAAACTTCAAGAAGCCATTCGGCAAGACGTGTTTGGCTTTCTTGGCGGTACCGTAGCCGACGTTCGGCATGTACGGCAAACCTTTAAATTTACGTCTGAAGCGAGAATCAATACCTTTCGGTCGTCTCCATGACGTCTATTGTTTGTTGTTTGTTGTGAGGAAAGATGGTTTAAGAGAGAAGGATAGTTTAGGTTAGTTTGCGAGGAGTGAAAATTTGTTTTAAAACGAACGATTCTGAGAAAGACCACTCCTTTTGGAGGACCAAGGGCTTCGCGGACTCGAAAATGGGAGGGAAATCGCGCGCTTTGAATGCGTAAAAGAGGGGTGCACGCATGCACAACATCTCGAGATGACGATTAAAATGAACGCAAAAACATTCATTTCATACGTTTACGTCTCGATATCCCTCTTTTACGCGTCGCAAACGCGCGTTTCTCCTCCTCACAGATAAAAAGACCTCTCTCCGTCCACATTTCTTTTTCGCGGAAGAAATCCGACGAGAGTCGTCGTAATGCGCGAGTAAAAGAGACGTACCGAAACTCTCTTCGCGGTATCGGATTGATAACGCGTGAACCCGTTGGGTTTCTTCTTGATCTTGGTCGTTTTCACCAAAGGAGTCACCATTTTTTATCTCTATTCTCTCTCTCTAAATATGGCGAATTTTTAAGCGCTCTTTTTTCTGTTTTTGGAGCTGAAAGAGAAAGGAAGGATTCCGAGGAAGAGGAGAAAAAAATTAAAGAAGAGTCCATCACAAACAAGCTTAATTTTATACTTTTTTACATCTAATAATACAACAATCTAATATCCTTTATCCATCCTTTGCTCGACCACGTCTAACCAAAACAGAGTCTCTAAATCCCTCTCTCTCGCCAACCCTTCTCTGTCGCATATCATCTGCATCGAGTTTACGACTATCTGTTTCTTCCCGTTATACAGACTCACTCTGCCTTGGACGAACACGGTTTCGCCGAGACGAAGTTTTCCGTGAAGAAGTAACACGCCGTCGTCGGCGACCATCCTCCCAAACGGGTCTCGTTCCACTTGGTTGAGAGTATAATAGTTCTCCTCTTCCTCGTCCACGAAACCGAACGAAGTATTATTATCCTCGGAAGACGTTATCGTCGAAGGCGCCCAAATCACGCACTCGATGACTCCGGTCCCATCGTCTAAAGAGAGAAATATCTTGGAATCTTTCCTCGTGGTAAACTCGACGATAACGCCGCACAGTTCGCACTTTCGTATTCTCCTAATGATTCTTTTGTTCTTCTTTTCATCATCATCATTTTTACTATACTTTGCACCACCCACTTGTCTATCTTCAATCTCCCAAACGCTTTCGTTCGTATTCTCCACCGCTCGCGCGTTTAAAATTTCTTTCGCGAACACTTTCGGCGTCGCCCAAAAAAACGGGTCTCTTCCCCAGTCGTTTTGGATTATTCTTTTGTTCTCGTTATCGTACACGTGCACTCTGGAGAAGACAGTTTTGTTGTTTTTGTTGTTGTTGTTCTCAACATCATCGTCGCGTTCTCTTCTCTGGTTTTGGTCTTCCGTCGTTTCCGTTTCCGTCCTCATTCTCTCATCATTCTCTCTCTTTACTACTCGTACGAGTAATGAAGAATGACATTTGATAAAGAGGAGACAAATTTTTTTCTTTTTTTTTTCTTTTCTCTCTCTCCACTCCCAAAAGCTCTTCTGAGTAGTGAAACAACAAAAGTCTCTCTCTCTTCTCTCTTCTCTCTTCTCTCTTCTCTTTCTCTCTTCTCTCTTCTCTCTCTCTCAAATACAGAAGAAGAAGATAAAGGAGGAGGAGGAGAAGAAGAAGAAGGAGAAGATGAGCGATACTTCTACTCCTACTCCTGCTACTACTAAGAAAGAAGAACAAGAACAAGAAGAATTAAAAGAAGAAGAAGAAAGTGATTCAACAGAAGGATGGGGATTCTCCCTTCCGTCGATATCTCTCCCCACTTCAGCAGACTTCCACTTCGCCTCTCTCTCCGATTCCATCTCCAACGTGGTGAAAGAGTTGGAAACGAAAGCGGACGAGGCGTATTCGCAGATGAAAGGAATGACGGACGAGGCCGTGAAGAATACAGTCATGGAAGCGGAAAGGATGAATCATCTCTCTCGCGATGGTGATTTTAACGAGCAAAAGAGTTTATCAAACGACGAGGAACTCGTCGTAAAAGAGAAAGCGGCAGCGAACGCGACGAGACAGAAAGAAGAAGCGAGGAAGAAACTAGAGAAGGCAAAAGCAGAGAAAAAGAGAAAAGAAGAAGAAGAAGAAGAAGAGAAGAAGAAGAAGGAGAGAGAGAAGAAAAAGAAGAAGGAACAAGAAAAAGAAGAAGAAAAACGCGAACGCGAGCGCGCCGCCGTCGCCGCCGCCGCCGCCGCCGCAGCAACAGCCGCTGCTCAGAAAGAGAAGGAAGAAAACGAGAAGAAGAAGAAGAAGAAGAAGAAGAAAGCTTCGCCGGCGGTTCCCGACGCGAAGCAGAAACCAGCGGCGCAAGTAGCGCCGGCGTCATCGTCACCATCACCACTACCACCACCACCAAAATCGACGAGCGAATCTGATGCCAACGCTTCTACTAGTAATAGCACTAAAGGAACAACAATAGCAACAGCAGCGGCAACAACAAAAACAACAACACCAACAAAAATAGCAGCAGTAGAGAAAGGAGCAAACGACGAAAGTAACGATGCAACTGCGGAGCTTCTGAGAGAGCTCGAGACGTTGAAAGCGAAACATCTCGAACAATCGAAAGAACTCGAAACGACGAAACAAGCGCTCGCGTCTCGAGAAGAAACTTTGCAAAGAAAAAACGAAGCCGACGCGGAATTGAAAAGACAAGACGAAAGCGAGGCTTTAAAACTCGAACAAGAGATGAAAGATCGCGTCGCTCAAGCTGAGCGGAAAGTCCTCGCGTTGACGAAAGAGCGAGACACATTGAAGAAATCTTTAGAGAAAAATAGAGCGGTTTCGGATGTAGTAAAAGAGAAGGATAAAATTATCGACGAGGTTATGAAAGAAGGCGAAGTGTTGAGCAAGAAACAATCAGAAATGGAAGGGACGATTAAAAAGTTGAAAGCTACGTTACGAGAAAAAGACGAAGAGATGGGAGAGCGAAACAACGAATTCGTTCGCGTGCAAGAAAACTTGAAAGTCGCCGAGATGAACAATCGAGAGTTGACGACAGATTTAGAGGAGAAGAATCAATACTTTTCGGATAAACTGGCGGAAGCGAGAAGAGAAACCGCAGATTTATCCATCACAAACTCTGGTAAAGCCAAGTTAGAGCAAGAATTATCCGAGGCGAAAGAAAGAGAATTCAATCTCGTAGAACTGAAGAAAGATTTGGAGCACGCGCTCAAGCGCAACACGGTACAATACGAACGGCAAGAGGAACGATTGAAACGAGATTTAATCGAAGTCGAGGAGAGATGCAGAATAGCTGAGGAGAAGTTGGAGGAGTTGACCAGAAAAATGCCCGAAAGCACGCGACCGCTCTTGAAACAAATCGAAAGTAACGAGAAATTAATGGATGAGAAAACAAACGAATGGCGAGAAGTCGAGGCGGTGTTGTTCGCAAGAATCGAACAGGCTGAAAGTGCGACCGAGGAAGAAAAGGCGCTGAAACTCGAAGCGATGGAGAAGTGCGAGAAGATTAACGCCGATCTGAAATCGCATAAAATGAAGATTGCTCAGAAAGATGAAGAGATTAGAAAAATACAAGACGAGTGCGAAGAGATGAAGACGGAGCGCGAGGAGGAAAAGGAAGCGCAAAACTCCGTGTTGCAAAACATCGCCGAGAAAGAAGCTAAACGAGAAGAGCGCGAAAAAGAAATCAAAGATCAAATGAAACAGTTACGGAATCTTCTCGCCGAAGAACGGGACCGATTTGAGGAGTCGGTAAAAAGTTTGGAAGAAAAATTACGTCAAGCAAACATCAAGTTGGCAGAATTGCGCGGTCACGGTGGCGGTGGCACCGGCGGCGATGGTATCGCCCCTAGTGGTGAGAGAGTGTCAACATCAGCACAAAGCCAAAAAACCAACGGGAAAGGAGGACCGTCCATGTGGACCGTTCCCATAACGTTTGACTCTCTCTCTTCTTTTGGAGAAGGCGGCGCGTCTTTACAAGTTCAGCAAATTTTAGAAAACGCGCAGAGACAACTTCAAGCTCGCACGGAACAGTTAGAGCTCGCGAACACGAGAATAAAGCGATTGGAGGCCACGAGAGACGCTCTGAGCGAAGAGCTCACGGCGTATTTGTTGAGCGAAGACGAAAGTTACTTTCAATCGCACGGTCAAACGTCGTTGAAAGATTTGGCCGACGCTCAGCTTCGCGAAGAGTTTACGGAAATCGAAAAGAGGTACAACGTCGTCTTGGAACTTTTGGGAGAAAAAGACGAAGAGATTGAAGATTTGAAAGATAACGTCGTTTCTTTGAAGGAGTTGGTGAACAATCTGAGTTTGCAAAACGCAGAGAGCGCGTGATTGATGATCATGACCGCGCGAGTGTATTCTTATTATGTTATTCTTATTGATGATAGTTTTGTACCACTGGCTGTGGTGGAGGCAAAGTAGCTTTCCTCTTCCTCTCTCGGGCGAGAACGAGAGGGAGAAAGTTTCGTCGCACGTCGTCCTTGTTCTCGTATTTTAGTCATCTTTTTTGTCGCGAGGGATGAAAGCAAATAAAGCCTCTGCGCAGGGGTTCAGAATACTGTTGTTGACCTTAAAACTATTGCTACTGACGTGACATCGATATGACGACGGTCTTTCTTGCTTTTGTTGGCTGTGTGCTGTACTTTTTGCACCAATTTTGGCATTTTTCCCATTTGTCCATTTCTTCTCTTCTCTCCTGTTTCGTTCGTTCACACTTCTTCTTCACTAATTTTGTTTGCAAACAACAAGCGAGATAAAAAAATGGTACGCGTCTCATTCTCATTGACTTTTCCTCCGTCGTCTTCCCGTTGTTTTGGATGATACGGTTTCGTTTACGTTCGCATTCGTCTGCGCGAAGCTTCCGCACGGGTCGCGTCTCTCGCAAAAGCGGAAGGTTCCGCGAGAATTGTTTTAGGGCGCTCGATTTGGGAGGGAGAAACTCCTCTCTGTGTCTGTGTGTTTGAGCAAATGTGCGGGCCTTGCCGGTGTCAACACCAAGTCTCGAGCGCACGGTGCGAAGGTGCAATCAATCCACGGACGAGATTTTCGTATCATTCACGAGTTTGTTCGCGTGAATTGCAATCATCGAGGCCTTTGATGCCTTCGCTTGGATAGACCTTGACGCACTTTACGCGCGCGTTCAGCGAGAAAGATGGTTTTGAATGGACAGGGCTTTCCAAAGACGCAAAATTTCTACAGAGAAGAGAATAATACTAACGACGATAAACTCTTTCTTTCTTTCTTTAAATGACAACGCAGGCGTCTTCCCTCAACATTTCTAAAAAGCGTAAATTCGTCGCCGATGGCGTCTTCTTCGCCGAGTTGAACGAAATGCTCGTTCGTGAACTCGCCGAGGATGGCTACTCTGGAGTTGAAGTTCGATCGACGCCGGTGAAGATGGAAATCATCATTCGCGCGACGAGAACGCAAAACGTTCTCGGCGAAAAGGGTCGCAGAATCCGTGAATTGACTTCGTTGGTCCAAAAGAGATTTGGTTTCGCCGAAGGCGCGGTCGAGTTGTACGCCGAAAAGGTTGCCAACCGTGGTTTGTGCGCCATCTCGCAGTGCGAGTCTTTGCGATACAAGTTGCTGGGCGGCTTGGCAGTCAGAAGAGCGTGCTATGGCGTCTTGAGATTCATCATGGAAAACGGCGCAAAGGGCGCGGAGGTCATCGTCTCTGGTAAATTGAGAGGCCAAAGAGCCAAGGCTATGAAGTTTAAGGATGGTTACATGATTTCTTCGGGTAACCCGGTTCGCGAATACATTGTTAGTTCGACGAGACACGTCTTGTTGAGACAAGGCGTCGTCGGTCTCAAGGTGAAGATTATGCTTGATCACGATCCGAAGGGTAAAATGGGTCCGAAGACGCCGATTCCGGATACCATTATCATTAAGGAGCCGAAGGAGGATGAGAACATGGCTAAGCCAATCATCGGAGCGGAAAACTAAAGATATAAATAAAATATATAGATTCTAGCACTTAAAGATGTAATAAACGCGTATTTGTCGCAAAAGTTTCAATAACATAAACAGAGAGTAGTTGTTTGCTCTATGTCTTCTACATGTGCGCGCGTTTTACGCCTACATTCTCAGCACGTTTTTGATCTCCTGCTCGTCCTTCTCCCAATCTTCATCTTTCGTGCTCTTTTGTAACATGGAAAACAAACTCTTCTTTTTATTCTCCCTCACAGACGCGCTTGAGTTGATGTTATTGTTGGCAACATCGTCGCCGAAACCCGTTCGAGCTTCATCACCTCCGAGCAAGTTGTTACCTAAGGAAGACGGCATCGTTTCAGTTTCTCTCTGTGTTGTTGCCCATTGCGAGTTTGAGTTGTCTAATGCGCTACCAAACACGAATGTTCTCGAGGCAGCGCCGCCGCTGATGATACCTTTCGCGAAACCGCTCTGAGATTTTGAGCTTCCGTTGCGTTTTAAGAAACTCGTCGACGATGTTCGCGCGGCGCCTAGATTTGAAAACTCAGAATTTCCTCGCGAGAGTCCACTACCGCTTCCTCCTCCTCCTCTATTACTGAGATCGCTCGCGATCGTTTGACTCTGAGTGGTCCCTTGGCCTTTGTTGTTGTACTTCGTCGAGTTTTTGTTCTTCTCCTTCTCAAACAACTTCATAACCTCCATCGATACTTTACCTTCGTCGACTTGTGGTAACGCTTCGTTTTCATTTGGTTCTTGGGTATCACCCTTCGAAGCTTTCTTCATGGAAAATCGCTGGGCCTGTCTTTCTTTAAACGCTTTCGCGCCTTCGTCCTCGTCGTCGGAAACTTCAACCGCTTGCTCGGGTCGAAGGTTGCGCAGGTCATCAGAATCAGACTCGCTCTCGGAATCATCTCCTCTCTCTTGTGTTCTTCTCGTTTTCCATTTACCGTCATCGTCTTCTTCGCCATTCAATCCCTTTTTCGGTCTCTTGAATCCATTCTCTAGTAACTCTTTCATTTTTTTTACTTCGTCTTCGTCTTCTTGAATTTCTCTCTTGAATTGCGCATTCCTTCGAGCTTCATTTCTTCTCTCATCGTTATCTAAGGCAGTACCTTCTCTAAAATCAACGAAATCAGCCATTTCGTCGATCTCAGCGCGGGCGGTTTCTATATCGTCCTCGTCATCATCGTCGGTGTGACCACCATCTTCAGACATTTCGGCTTCGTCGTCGACGCCTTCGGTTGCTTTCTTAGACCTTCTCTCCTTCTTTTGATTCTTTCGATCCTCCTTGTAGAAGTTTCTCGCGAGCTTCTTTTGTTCGCGTCTTTCTTTTCCAGTCATGTCTTCTTCCTCCGAAAGTTCACCGTCGTCTTCGTCTCCGTCTTCGTCGTCTTGATTTTCCTTTGCGGTGTTGTCTTTATCCTCGGCATGGGCCGGATCGTTAACGACAACTTTCATGGTTTTCTTGGCGGCAATAGATTGGCGGATCAATTCTGCCGCGGCAGCTTCATCGTCCGAGTCGCTCTCTTCTCCCAGCTCTATCATTTCCTCCTCTACCTCCTCTTCCTCCTCTTCCAATAAATCCATGTCGTCGATCTCGTCAAAGTTAGTTTTTTCCTTCCCGCCGTCTTCGCCTTCATCTTCCGAAACTTCTTCATTCACTCCATCATTAACGGCGCCTTCAGCGTCCTCTTCCGCTTGGAACTCTTTCTTCTCCGGCGACGGAGGAGGTCGAGGGTACCTTGCCCGTAAATTCTCATCGTTCTCAACCATTCGTAAATTATTTTGCAACTTTTCAATAACCGGTAGGAAAGACGTGCGTTCCGCCTGGACTCTGTATCCCGGAAAATGTACGTGTTTTGCCGTTTTACGCATCAACTTCTCGTGCGCTTCGTCGGCTTCTTCTTTCTTTTGTCGCATGACGGCTTCTTTATCGTTTGGGTCGATCGCTTTCTTCTTTTTACCGCCTCCTTTTTTGGTTGTTTTTCGTCCTCCTCGTCGTCGTCGACCTCCTTCGCCGTCTTCGTTGTCTTCCATTTCGGAATCTGACGAAGACTCATCATTCTCCTCCTCCTCCGAGGAGGAAAAGTTCAACTCGGATTCAGACTCTTCATCCTCCTCTTCATCTTCGGACAGACGTCCTGTTTCCGCGAAACGTCGCTCTAAGATTCGTTCCTCGTCTTCGTCCTCTTCCATTTCTTCTTCTTCTTCTTCGAGTTCAAATTCAAATTTGTCTGCTTCTTCTTCTGCTTTTTCTTCGTCACCTTGACCAGTATTCTTCTTCGAAGCGACTTTTTCTACTCTTTCGCCCGATTTGTGTTTCAAAGTCTTCTTCTTAAACGACTTTTCGACGTTGTTGTTGTTGTTGACGTCTTCTTCTTCTCTTTCTCTTTCTTCTTCTTTATCGTTTGTCTTCTTCGCATCAATATCAGCGGCAGCAATGACTTCTTCTTCTTCTTCTTCCTCCTTCTCGTTGGTCCCTCGAACTCTTCGCTTGATGCGAATAAAGTCTTCTTCTTCTTCTTCTTCTTTATCGTCGTTTTGCTCTTTCATCTTATCGATCGCGGCTTCTTCAATCGTCGCGCGCTCTTCTTCTTCTTCTTCTTCTTCTTCTAATTCATCATTTTGAATTTCGTCCGAAGGAGAAGGAGAAGGAAGAGGAACTCCTTTGGAAGATTTTTGAACGACGTTTTCCTCGTTCGTTGTCTTCGTCTTCTTCGGAAGAGAAGAGACGTTCTCCTTCTCAAAAGCGACGACTTTTGTTGGTACTTCAGTCATTCTTATTCTTATTCTTAGTACTCTGTTGTTATTGTTATTGTTATTGTGTGTATGAATGTGGAAGAGGGGACAAGAATAACGTGAAAATGAGGAACTGTTTTTCTTTTTTGAATTTTTTTCGCGCGTCTCTTCTTCTTCTCGATGAGTTTCTTGGACAACACACACTTGACTTTTGACTGAGCCAAAACTCAGGCGAAAATTCTTCACACGATGTTTGTTTGAGAACGAAAGAAGATATTCACAACAACAAGGAATGATGGACGACGACGACGAGAATACCGACGATACCGACGACGAGGAAGAGGACTTCAATCCCATCGAACGGTTTCAACAAAGTCGAGAAAAAGAAGAAGAAACAGTTTCTTCGAAAGCGTCGGGGTCGTCTCATCATCAATCTCATCATCATCATCAGTCGTCGTCTGATGAGAAAAAAGGAGTGAAGAAGTTGAAATTCGTGATAAGACCAAAAGAGGAAAAAGCAGCCGCAGCAGCGGATGCGACTGATGATGAGAAAGAGGAAGGGAGAGGTAGAACGGTTCAATCGACGAGGGAAATGTTCGAGAAGTTTTCTTTGAAACCACCGCCCGGGTTTTCCTCAAAAGCGACGACTCCGGAGTCCACTTCCACGAAGCCTTTTCCTTCTTCGTCAAAGAAAAAGGAAAAAGAAGAAGAAAAAGACGAGGAAAGAAACGAAGGTTGGCTCACGCACGGGAACGACGCGTGGCAGGAAAGGAGAGGACACGAGGAAGAGAGCGAACGAGAGGAAAAGTACGTGGATGAGCTGACGCACACGGCGAAGAAGAAATACGGGAAATACGCGTTCGTGGAAGAAACGAGTTCGCCGAGCGGGATATTGAGCGATTTACAGGTCGCGGAACCGCTCGAGTTTGATTCCGTAAAGACGAAAGAAAGAACAAACAAGTCAGACGATAGTAGTAATAGAAACAACAACAACAACAACCACAAAAGAGAAGAAGAAGAAGTAGACGTTTCGGAGTCGTTTTTACTCGAATCGTCCATGGAGAACGACCCGTTTAAAAGCGACGACGAGTTCGACGACGTTCGAAAATTAGAAATTAGAAACGCGAACAGAGCTCGCTCCCCCCCGAACGAGGATCAAGTCGCGCACGCGAGGGTTCTCGTGCAATCTGGGATTGTAAAATTTAACTTGAACGATTTACGCGGCGCTTTGTGCGATTTCCAAAACGCGTGCGTTCTTTTGCGCGATAATTACCACTCGGGAGATATCGCGTTTGCAAAGGCAAAGACGCACTTAGTCGCGGCGTTTTTGATTTTAAAGTGCGAAGAGAACAAAGGAAACGTAGATTTGTGCGCGAAACTCGCTCGCACGTTAGCAACGGTCACGTACATGGCAGACGAGAGCGTATTTGGCGGGTTTAGTCAACAGTTTCTGCTCAGTCCGAAACTGATTTGTCGGTGTTTGCGATTCGCCTCGGCGAAGAATTTCCACGCCAAATATTACCTAGCGGCGAAGGAGTACTTGGAAATCCTTCTAAAACCGTTCTTCTGCGCAGATCCCAACACGGAAGCGGCGTTGAATGGCATGAAAAGGCAGTGCGAAAACGCAGAAAAACAGCAGCACGGAACGACGAGAAAAGTAGACGAGATGGAAAGTCAAAAGCGCGCGCGCGATATCATCGACGAGCTTTTCGAGGAGGCGCGCGGTGGCTAGAGTTCTCTTTTCTGCTAAAAAAGGATACGCGTTTTTTTCAATTACTTTTGTACGCATGATGCTATCGGGCCTCGCCACATATTATCGCACGTTTGCGTTTCTTGAATGAGACTCCCCTCAATAATTCCGCTTTGCTCAGTCGTTGCCGCTTCGCCTTGCCATTTTGAAAGATCTTGGTTAAACGCTCGAGTGCTGAAAAACATCCACTCCATATTCGTCACTTGAGATGTGTCCCATTTGTTTTTGTTTTTCCCAATTGGTTGATTGAACGCCTCGCAGCTTGAGAACATGGCGAACATGTTGTTTACTTGCGACGTGTCCCAGTTCGATATGTCTTGGTTAAATTTTGATGCCCCGCGGAACATCATTGACATGGTTTCCACCCGAGAGGTGTCCCACTTCGAAATATCGCCGTTGAAGGTACTCTTACCATCGAAAGTAGCCTGCATGGAAGTAATCCGACTCGTGTCCCAGTCGGGCATGATCCCAAAACCACTCTCGCTGGCATAATTGGTACAAAGTCCCCCAACAGCATCTTCACTTAAACACCTATCGAGTGCGGTCATGAAATTCGAAGCATCTAGCTCGGTGGAAACGTAATCATTCGAATGTATACAGGTTGATGGCTTTACTGAAACTACCGTTGGACTTGCACAAAGAAATTCGTCTTGGAAAGCAGTGGCTCCTTCAAAAATGTTCTGGTAGCCTGTCACTTTTGAATCGTCCCACGTCGATATGTTCTGATTAAACGCTCTAGCGTTATAGAACATCGATTCCATCCTAGTCGCACTCGAAACATCCCATCCACTAATGTCTTGATTGAACGCATACGCGTTTTGGAAAGTGTACGCGAATTCCATCACACCAGATACATCCCAGTCAGCCAAAGGTTGATTGAACGTGTAAGCGTCATAAAACACGGTATAAAGCGAATTCACTCCGGAGATGTTCCATTTTCCGATAGGTTGGTTAAACTGAGAGTTTCCTCTGAATAGTGAATTTATATTTGTCATCGAAGAAGTGTCCCAATCCCCGATGGGCTGATTAAAAGAAGAGTCTGTGAACATACCATCTATTTTATTCACCTTCGACGTGTCCCATTTTCCAATCGGTTGATTGAAGCTATTTGTTTGTTGCCAATCACCTGCAAACATTTCGGACATACTCGTCACTTGAGAAGTGTCCCAACTTTCAATTGGTTTATAAAATGAAGCTTTCTTAAACATATAAGCCATATTCTTCACTTGATAGGTGTTCCAGCCCCCAATTTCTTGATTGAAGTATGAGCCATAAAACATTGTTTGCATATTAGTTACTTGCGCCGTGTCCCAACCTCCGATATCTTGATTGAACGCTTGAGCATTAGAAAACATCGATTGCATATCCGTTACTCGCGCCGTGTTCCAATTTCCAATGTCTTGGTTAAACGTTTTAGTGCTAGCAAACATTGATCTCATATTCCTCACTCGGGATGTGTCCCACTTCGAGATGTCGGCGTTGAATGTGTCCGTATATTTTACAAAACCTATTCCTCCGTTATTCCATCCGGTCATACTTGTTACCAAACTCGTATCCCAGTTCGGCATCGTCCCGTAATTATTCGTGGACGCCCACGTCGTGCACTCGCCAGTCACCGGTGCTTCTGCTAGACACTCTTCGACGAATGCATGCCAACTCGCGTCGGGTATGCATATGGAACAGACGCACGAACTCGTGGGACCGGTGATGGCGTTATCGCACGTAAATTTGGCTTGAAATGCAGTCGCGCCAGAAAACATGCCAGTTTGCGCTGACGTCGCCGCCGTTCCCGTCCACGAGGAAATGTCTTGGTTGAACGAAGAAGCGGAATGAAACATATATCTCATATCAGTCACTTGCGCTGTGTTCCAACTCCCAATGTCTTGGTTGAACGCAGAAGCTTGATAAAACATATATATCATAGTAGTCACTTTTTCTGTGTTCCAACTCCCAATGTCTTGGTTGAACGCAGAAGCGGACTGAAACATAAATACCGTAGAAGTCATTTTTTCTGTGTTCCAACTTCCAATGTCTTGGTTGAACACAGAAGCCCCAGATAACATAGCTCTCATATCTGTCACTTGCGCTGTATTCCAACTCCCAATGTCTTGGTTGAACGCTGGAGCTTTATAAAACATCATTCCCATACTAGTCACTTGCGATGTGTTCCAACCCCTAATGTCGCCGTTGAAGGTGGTTTTCTCACTAAAGACTCGTGGAGGTAAATCATTACCACTCATATCGGTCACCAAACTCACATCCCAATCAGGCATTGACCCATACTCGCTAGAGGAACATAAACCATCAACTGGGTTCGTTCCTAAACACGTCTCAATAGCCGAATGAAAATTACTATCAGTTATTTGTGTGA
>Ga0114997_10001796_pt1 | contig 17570 bp, 9 predicted proteins | sample ArcticOcean_MG_C_2_FD_87045 | JGI IMG/M metagenome (GOLD analysis project Ga0114997, IMG submission 87045) | Marine microbial communities from western Arctic Ocean - ArcticOcean_MG_CB4_136 | ecosystem: Environmental > Aquatic > Marine > Oceanic | place: Arctic Ocean: Canada Basin | collected...
CAAGTTTTGCCAAACGGGCCCTTACGCGTTTTGCAGACACCCGAACTATTTGGGCGAAATTCTCTTTTGGCTCGGGTTATACGTCGCCGGCGTGCCTGCTATGTTGACGAAATGGTCCACGTTTATTCCGGCTTCCATCGGATGCGCGTTCATTTTGTTTTTGATGACCATGGCGAGTAAACGAGGCGATAAGAACGCTCTGGAGAAGTACGGCGATGCGCCTGGGTATAAAGAGTACATAGAGAAGAGCTGCTCGCTCGTCCCTGGGTTTTAGAATGTTGGTAGTAAAAGTGTTCAGCGCGTTGAGGAGCGCGTACGTTTCATAACATGGCACGTTGTGATACGTATGTTGTTTCAGTATTAATAATAATAATATCTTTCTAATTACATTTTGTCTTTCGCTTTCATTTCCGCTTCCAACTCCGCAACCGCCGCCAAATCGTCAGCGCTCAAGTTATCCAAATCAATCTGTCCTTTAAACGATTCCTTCTCCGCTTTCGTCGTCATTTCGTCGTATTTCTCCGGGAACGCCACTTTCGCTATGGTGCCAAAGACGAAAATAGTCCCGACGATGATCCCCCAGGCTGGGAGAATAAACGACGCGACGTTGATGAACATCTGATCGAATTCCGAGGTGTCCACGCCTGGGATACCACCACCACCTCCTTTCGCGAGATTAGAAATGACTTCGTAATGATCATCCATGAGCGAAGATCTCGTGTTGTTGTTGTTGTTCTTTTTATTAGTATTCTTGGTGTTCCTATTCCCGATGGCTTTTCTTCTCATAACCGATGAGAACGATGATGATGTGAAAGAAGAAGAGGAAGAAGAGTTCTTCTTCGCGACGACAGCGGACCGATACGAAGAAGAAGTAGTCGTAGTAGTCATCATCATCGTCATCGTCGACGAGGCTTGGGCAATCATCTTATTAAAGACGTGGTAAAGTGTGTGTGTGTGTGTGTTGTGCTTGAGTGTTATCTCAAGTTGTGAGAGAATTTTATCTCGTTTTCGAGATATTTTGATTTGAGATTTTGATCTAAAATGATGAAGAAGACAGAGGTGATGTGTAAAACGCTCTCTCTATTTCTCTCTTTCTCTCTTTTGGAGAATGCGTTATTTATTATATTTAAGCGTCTGCTAATTCCTCCTCGTCTTCTTCTTCGGCGTCCATGTCGTCCTCCTCATCGTCTTCCTCCATGTTTTCTTCGTCAACATTCTCGTTCTCCTCGTCGTCGTCGTCAATAACGATGGGAACCGCCGGCGGCTCTTGTTCTTCTACTTCTTCTTCTTTTTGTTTCTGTTCTTGCTGTTGCTCTTCCAGCATTTTCGCGTTGAGGGCGGCGTAATCGACCGCACCACCGCGACGACGACGTTTACCTCCGGCTTCCTGCACCTCCGCCGGCGGTGGTGCTGCCGCTTCAGCCGCTTCAGTAGGCGCGCCTCCTTCTTCAGCTTCAACGTCGCCGTTTTCTTCGAGCTCTTGCAATCGCAAAAGTTCTCGTTCTCTCTCCTCTTGTCTTCTGCGCAACTGTTCGGTCTCTCGTTCTAAGCGTTCTAAACGCACCAACTCTCTTTGCTCTCGCTTTTTCGCGACTTCTTTCTCCAAAATACGCGCGTTTAACTTTTCGTCGAAACAATCGGTGTTGTGCGTGGCGAACAACGCTTTGCAATGTGATGCAACCGAGCGACCAAACGCAGAGATAGCTTTGCCTTGAATCCGATAACCGCCTTCTAAGACTGATATAACTCTTCCTCCGGCGTGCTTGTTCGCAATTTCGCACAATTCGTTCGTCAACCACTCGTAATCTAACTCTTTGACGCCTAAATTGACTGGTCCTTGAATGGCATCTTTAGAGTGCGCGTCGAAACCAGCGGAGATGAACACTAAGTCTGGTTTGAATTCATCCAGAGCGGGTAAAACTTTCGCTCGCCAAACGCGTCTCCACGAACTCCCCCGTTCGGCGCGTTTACCTTCGCCAATCATACCAACGTCAACGATTCTCGGTGGCGGCTTTTCAAACGTCGCCGTTTCCATTTCCGCCAACACTTTTTGATCGTCCTTGACGACGCCATCAGCGGCTTCGTCTTCCGCGGAGGAGTACCCGGAAACGTATCCAGTATCTGTGTTGTCGTTTTCCGTGCTAGTGTTATTATTATTGTCTTCGTTTTCAAAATTGATATCGTTTTGTTCTTGTCTTTGTTTCGTATCTTTCGTCGGTCCCGTTCCGGGGTAAAAATTTGACATTCTTCCGTAGCCGTGCACGGACGCGAAGAAAATCTCATCCTTATCGGTGTCCGGATCCATCCACGGTTTACACGTGTTCGTCGTTATCTCTCCGCTGCTCCAAGGCGTTGAGATTTTAACTTTTGGCGCGCTCGGTGCCGTATTCGCGACGAGCGCTTCGGTACCGTTGCCGTGATGGACGTCGAAATCAATGATCGCAACTTTCTTGATGCCTTTGTGTCTGTGCACGCACCTCGCGTATGCTGCCGCAACGGCAACGTTATTAATCAAACAGAAACCGTGCGACCCTTGTCCAATTGGATCGCCAGGAAGGCCAACTGGTCCTAATGGTCCCGCGTGGTGTCCCGGCGGTCTCACCGCGCAAAAGACGCGTTGACACTTTTCATGCTCTTCACCGATGACAACCGCATCGACAGCCTTGATTGCCGCTCCAGCGGCACAGAGCGCCGCGTGAAATGAGTGCGAACACACCGTGGTATCGCCATCGATGGTTCCAATCGCGTTGGAGTGTACCGTTACGTCTGGGAGAGATTCACAAATTTTTTGCACCTTTTTTATGTAATTGTACTCGTGGCATCGTAAAACGTCCACCATTTGCGCCGGCAACTCCGTCGTGTCTATGCTCAGGGTTGAAGACTCGGAGAAATCTGCCGCGCGCAGAGTACCATTCACTGGGTTCATGATGCACGTCAATCTTTGAACGTTTTCTGGAGGGACATCAAATGAACATCCTCTCTTAATGGCCGGACACGAGTGGTGTAACAAACACGCGTCCGGGGCGATAATCAAGCCATTCACACCAGGCGGCGTCGTTTCTTTCTTACCTTTTTTACCGTTCAACAAAGAAACCAAATCGTCGTACCCTCTTCTTTTGGCGATACACTTCGCGCTTTCTTCCTTCGCATTGACAATGTCCGCGTCCGCGTTCCTCTTTATCAAAACTTTCACGCACTCCGCGCTATTATTCCTCACCGCGTGAATCAACGCCGTATTCCCATCGTTATCGGTATCGTTGAGCATGCTGGAATCAATTTCCAACAAAAGTTCCACAACATCCGCGCGATTATAATTAGCCGCCCAAATCAACGCCGTCCTCCCCGAACGATCTTTCTGATTCAAATACGCCTTCAAATCGTCCTCCTCGTTTGGCGCTTCGTAGTTTTGAATCAAATACGCGCAAATCTCTTTACTCCCGTGTTGCGCGGCAATACTCATCGCCGTTCTGTGGTAATCATCCTCAACATCGTGTCGAGTCAAATGTGGTAGCAATACCTTTACCATCTCGAGACTTGCCTCGCGAAACTTGGCGAACGACGCCATCGTACACGCGATGTGCACGGGCGGAGACCCTTCCAAAGTTGCAAACGGATCCGCGCCTTTCTCTAACAACATCTCCACCATTAGATTTTGACCGCTTAAAATCGCGCAGTGCAACGCCGTTTGCCCGTCCTCGTCTCGACGATTCAGCGCGTGCTTCAAGTTGGTGTTGAATTGCTCCTCCGCGGCAGCGTCATCACCCTCGTCGTTCCCAGCGGTCTCGTTGTCACCATCATCACCATCCTCTTCTTCTTCTTCTTCTTCTTCTTCTTCTTCCGCATCTGGATCGAAATCTTTCTCGTCGTCCGAGTCTTCCTCATCATCACCATCACCATCCTCTCCTTCTTCTTCCTCATCATCATCACCATCATCTTCTCCTCCTCCTCCGCCGCCGCCGCCTTCTCCATCATTTTTCTTCTTTTTCATAAACTTTGGAAACGTCAACGCTTTCCTCAACCGTTCCAAATTCTCTCCAGCAACAACGACACCCCCACCGCCAAAATTTACGTCGTCGTCGCACAAATCGTGAATTGGAAACTGACTGCTAATAAGGTGCCCCTCATCGTCCTCCTCGTCCGATGAATTATCGAACATTATATCTCGCGAGATTATGTGCTCGTATTTATTCTTTTCTTTTCTTCTTAATATAATTCTGTTGTTGTGATGTGAGAACTAAAAAAACGTGTCGATTTTCGCATGCGAAAAAGTGAATTGTGAAGAAAAAAAGCTCATCATCATTCATATCTAAACTCTCTCTACAATTACTCTCGAAGTCATCTCTGCGCTCTGTCTTCTCGCCCGCGATATATTCGTCACATAATCAAAGAGAGAAAAAGAGATGTTTATTATTTATCCCACGACGAGGAAGACGACGACGAGAGGACTGATGAGTATCAGGAAGAGTTGTTCTTCGTGTTTTGCTGCGGCGGAAGAGAATCGTTTTCGTTCGTTGTTTACATCATCATCATCAGCGTCTGCATTAGCGACGGCGTCAACTGATGATGACAAAGACGACGACGAGAACAGAAGAAGAATTAGAGAAAGAGAAAGAACGAAAGAAGAAGAAAGTATTGAAGAAAATCCAAACGAGAACGCGTGGAGAAGAATGGTACGAGAAGCGGACGAGTTCGTGTTGCCTCCAGCTTTGAGATTGAAAACTTTAGCATCATCAATAGTCGACGACGGTAAAACCGACAACATCGAGTCATCATTGTCGTCGTTAATCTCAAACGTCCCAGCGAAAGCGATCGTGCGTGAAACCAATCGACTGACGAACAGAAAAGGCTTTTATAACGACATCAACAGCGACTACATCATCAATAACAACAACAACGAGAACAACGGGAAGAACTCGATGGAGTTACCGAAACATTTCGAGAAAGCGGTGAAGAAGGCGATACAATCGGAAGGGAGTTCGAATAAGCAACTGGCGAGGAAAGGGAAGAGTTTATTGGAGGTGTTGAGGACTGCATCGAGAGGGTTTCCCGACGACCAAGTCGACGACTTTAACGACAGTTCCGAAGACTTTCGTGTGAGGAGTTGGGTCAAAGAAGGATTGGACGTCAAAGGAAGTAAAAATAGTAGTCACAGAAGTCGAATGAACGATTCGGCAACGAAGATGTATGAAGACGACGGAGAAGATGAGGATGACGTAGAGATTATGAAGCGAGATTGGGACGCGGACATTGAATGGGGAGCGAGACTCTCCGTGCGAAAAATGCGGCGGATGCAAATGGAAGAAGCGGTGTTTGTGGGTAAAGCGCAGACGCGAACGGGAGCGAAGAAAAAATTAGGTGATTTTGCCGCGTCGTCGGACGATCCCCGACAACAGATTCAATCAAGGAGAAACGCGCCGAAATACGATCAAACCGAAGCTGCGGCGTATGCGATAACGCGCGCACCGATGACGCTCGGTGCAATCACGAACGTTTTGAATGAGATACACTTGCGATTGAACGGAGGAAGTTTGGACGAGAAAGTAGCTTCGTTTTCTCCCGAGACGCTTCTTGATTTTGGATCCGGGAGTGTTTTCGTCGGCGCCATGGCAGCTCGAAACGTCTTTGGAGATCACGTCGGAATAAGTAAAACGGGTAGAAAAAGCAACGGTGACGATCGCGACGAGTCGACGAGGAGTAATAATCGAGTCGCCTTTGCCGCCGTGGACAAGAGTTCTCACGGTATGGTGTTTGCCAAACGAGTGGAAGAGTACATGCGAGATGAAGCTGAAAAAGAGGGAGAGGAGGATATGAAATTAGGAATAAAAGAAGACGAGAACGGGAAAGCAAAGGAGTATGACGACAATTATGATGATAACGACGATGATGCTTTACCCATACAGTGGTCCGAAGACACGTTCGTTCCGGAAAGCGTGAGAAACAATCGCAGATTTCCAACGCCGGAAGCGTGGTCGGAAGGTTCCAAGCAAAGGTCCGTCGCTTCTTTAGCCGCGTTGCAGGACAGAAGCGCTTCTTCTTTTGACCTCGTATTGGCGTGCTATTCTCTCGGAGAAGTCATGGTGGAAGCAGAAAACGAGGAAAGAAGAATCAAATCCGGAATGACATCGTCGAAGCACCTCAGCGGCGCGAACAAAACGTTCGGCATGCGCAAAGTTGATTTGCTCGCGAGGCAACTGTGGGACAAAACGGCCGATGGCGGCGTTTTAGTGATTGTTGAACCAGGAACGCCGCGAGGTTCGAAACTCGTTCGAAGAGTGAGGCAACTCGTGTTAGATTACGAAGAACGTAACGCGCGTAATGCGGAGAAAAAAATGAATGCAGCACCGAACAGCGTAAAATCAAACGCGCATGTCGTCGCGCCTTGCCAACACGATAAGAAATGCCCCATGAGCGTTGCGAACGAAAAAAATTCAACCTCCCAAATGTGGTGTCACTTTTCGCAACGCGTCGAGCGAACGACGACGCATCGGTTGATGCTCGCAAGAGGTAAAGGACGAACGTATCAAGACGAAAGGTTTTCGTACGTTGCGATTCAAAAGTTGCCCAGAGACCAAGCGGAGGAACTCGCAGAATCGAAAGCTCTGCGTATTTTGGAAGAAGAAAACAATGCGGATGTCGATGCTTTCTCTGCTTTTGAAAGTCTCGCATCTTCGGACGACGATTATAACGAGGACGACGACGAAGAAGAAGAAGAAGACGAAAGCGAAGAAGACGAGGACGAAGATACCTTTATATTCGACGAATCCACGAAATCTAAAGCTCGTGCCGTCGCCATGGCCTCCCAACCTTTATGGTCTCGAGTCGTCCGTCCACCGATCAAACGACGCGGTCACGTTGTCATCGAAACGTGCGAACCAAACGGTAAGTTGGAGAAACGTACCGTCGCGAAAAGTCACGGCACGGTTTTCGGCATCGGAAGAGACGGCTATCGCCGCGCGAGGAAAACGAAACTCGGCGATTTGTTCTCCTTCGAAGATGTGAAGAAACGAACGACGATTGATGCCAACGACGACGATTTTGACATCGACGGTACGAAAAATACCACCATCAACAACAGAGCCGGGGTGGTCTTCGACGAGGAGAAGTTCATCATGGATTGGTTGGAGCAGAAGAAGAAAGTTGTCGAGTAATACTAACAACCATACGTAGTTTAGCAAAAAGTAGTTTTAGAAGAAGAGAGAAAAAACAGATTCAACAACAATTACAACAAATTTTTCCATTTTTTTCATCATTTTCATCACTTTTACGAGCGCATTCAGAAGCACGAATGAAGACGATAGTCTCGACTACCAGCGTCACGTGCTTATCGAGGAGATACCAACCGCATCATCATCATCATCATCACGCTACCTCAATCAACAGGATGACTTCTACTACTCATTCGTCGTCGTCGTCTTCTTCTTCGAAGCTCCGTCAGTTTATCCATAAATTCACGTCGTCGTCGTCGTCACCTTCGAAGCAAACGAACAACAACAGTATTCTTCCGCAGAGACGACTGGTGACGACGACCGCGAGCGCTACGGATGGTGGTAATGGCGACGAAGAAGTAGAAGCGTCGACGAAGTATAAAATCCCTCCGGACGACATCTCCGTATTCGTCACGCGTCCAGATGCGCCGTCGATTTCGTTGTCTCCCAGTCGAACGCAAGTGTTGTATTCGCACAAGCCGAAAGATAATCCACCGGTGGCGGAATTGGCGAGAAAAGAGCTCAAATTAGGAGGGATTCGCATAGATACGAAGCAGAATTCGAGTTCGAGGATGGGACACACGGTGAAGTTGTCGATTGGGAAGTTTCCGAAGACGGAAGCGGACATCGGCGCGTACGAAGACATCACGGGTCTGCCCGAGAACGGGTTGATTAACTTTGTGAGTTGGTCACCGAACGGGAAGAATTTGGCGTTTACGGTCAGATTCCACGGCGATGAGCACGAAGACGACGACGAGAGTCCATCGTCTTCGGCGACGGGGAGGAAGCCGCTCGAGTTGTGGATCGCGGATGTGGCGACGAAATCGGCGCAGAAAATCACCTCGTTGGCGGAAAACTACCAACTGAACACGATTTTTGAATCCTACTCGTGGTTGAACGATGACGAGTTGTTGTGTTGCGTCATTCCTAAAGATCGTCCGAAAAATGCACCGAAGAGACCGAAAACGCCCCTCGGGCCGAGAATCGAGAGTAACGTGGCCGGGAACGTGCGTCAGGCGCGAACGTACGCAGATTTGTTGAAGAACGATACGGATGAGAAATTGTTTGAGTATTATTGCGAATCACAATTAGTTAAAACGAACATTAAAACGAACAAAACGACAATGTGGTGTAACGGCGAGAAGAAGATATTCACGCGCGTTGACCCGAGTCCGTGTGGGAAGTATGTCATTTTAGAATGCTTGAAGCGTCCGTTTTCGTACGCCGTGCCGTGCGGCAGATTCCCGAAGAAAGTCTGGGTAGCCGAAGCGTCGACGGATAAGTTTTTGAGAGAAATTTGCGACTTGCCTTTGGCGGAGAACATTCCGATCGTTTCCAATTCAACGCGCGTCGGACCGCGAGGTGTGAATTGGCGTCCGGATAAAGAGGCGACGTTGTATTGGACGGAATGCCAAGACGAGGGCGATCCAAGAAACGAAGTCGGCGAGGGCAATCCGAGAGACATTTCGTATTTGGTTGATTTTACGAGACCAACCGCAGAAACGGCTGCGCCGAAAGCATTCTATAAATCCGGGTTACGATTAAGCGGTTACGCGTGGGGATGCGACGATTTATCCATCGCGTACGAGAATTGGTACAAGACGCGCACGTCGAGAGTCGCGCCTTTCTCTCCCAAGGAAAACGCCGAGAAGGATTCCTACGCATCGACTCCGATAAGCGATGAGGAGAAGCAAAAGGTACTCTGGGAAAGAAACTACGAGGACAGTTACGGCGATCCAGGAGGATTTGTGACGAGACGAACGGATTTGGGGACGTACGTCCTCGCGCGCGTGGAAGGCGAAACGCCGTTGGGCGAAGGCATGGCGACTGGGAAAGCTGGTGCAAAATTACTGTTACAAGGTTCCGGAGCAAATCCGAAAGGAAACAGGCCGTTCTTTGACATTTTTGACGTCGATACGGGTAAAGCGAAAAGGTTGTGGCGTTCGCCAAAGAAGGAGAAATTATTCACGTGCGGCAGTTTGCTTTCGGATTATGGTGAAAACGGCGAAGAGCAGATTACTTTGCAAACGATGCGCATATTGACGACGAAACAATCACCGTCGGAATACGTCCAATATTACGAAACATCGTTCGATTACAAGAGCGGCGAAGATGCGAAATATGCGCTGAATACCGACAACGGTGATTCGAACATCGTAGAAGAGTTTGAAAAAGAACGAGTGGAAGGCCCGTGCGTGTTGCCGGTGAGGGAGACCAAAATCTCGAATTTCCCGCATCCGCACCCGCAACTGTCCGATCCTCCCAAGGAAATCATCAAGTATAAAAGAGACGACGGCGTTGAGCTAAACGGGACTTTATACACTCCACCTGGGTACGATGCTAAAAGAGACGGTACGCTTCCTTTGTTAATTTGGGCGTACCCGAGAGAATTCAAAAATGCAGAATCAGCGTCTCAGTTGCGCGAATCGCCGTTTAGATTCACAGGCATCTCTCCGCAATCCTCTCTCGTATGGTTAGCGAGAGGATATGCAGTCTTGGACGGTCCAGCACTTCCCATCATCGCCCAAGGTGACGACGACGATGCCGAACCAAACGATACGTACGTGCAACAATTGGTCGCCGGGGCGAAAGCGGCGGTGGACGAAGTCGTTCGAAGAGGCGTAGCGGATAAAGATCGTGTCGCGGTTGGCGGGCATTCGTACGGAGCTTTTATGGCTGCAAACTTACTCGCACACGCTCCCGATTTGTTTTGTTGCGCAGTCGCGCGAAGTGGTGCCTACAATCGAACGTTAACGCCTTTCGGGTTCCAAGCGGAAGAGCGCTCCTTTTGGGAAGCGCCTGATGTCTATTCTAAAATGTCACCATTTAACAACGCGCATTTGGTGAAGAAACCTATATTATTAATCCACGGTGAAGACGATCCGAATTCGGGAACGAATGTCATGCAATCGGAAAGATTTTTTGCGGCTCTGAAAGGGAACGGCGCGCAAGCAAAATTGATCGTTTTACCGCACGAGAATCACGGGTATCGCGGCTTGGAGTCGGTGTTGCACGTCATGGCGGAAACGAGCGAGTGGTTGGACGAGCACTGCAAGGTAAAGAGAGTGTAAGTGTTTAATGATTTGTAGAGAGTGTGCGTGCGTGCGTGCGTGCGTGTGTGTGTGTGTAAATAGAGATAGAGATATTTATCATATCATCGTCAGAGAGGGCTTTTTCTAGGAAACGGAAGAGCTGCCTGCCCACATTAGGTATTTACAAAACAACAAAAGTATAAATTTTAAACTCCCCACCCGCTGCCGTGGTCGCTTCGGTGTCTCCCATATCCATCGTCTTCTTCGTCGGAATCGTACTCGTCGTCGACGTCCCACTCGTCCCTGTCGCTGTCGTCGCCGCCGTCGTCGAAAAATCCGTCGTCATCGTCAGTATCTTCCTCCGGGTAATCCCCTCGGTAATAATTTTCCGCGTTGCTATCTTCGCTATCGTCCTCCGAGAAATATTCGTTCTCGTGTAAGTTATGCTCTACGTTTGCGTTATCTAAGAAATCAGACACTCTGACGATTGGTTCTTCGCAAATGATATCGTCCGTTTCAATGGTACCTCCCCTCTTTGGAAAGACGTCATCTTGCTCGAGCACGTACAAGTCGTACACCCAATTCCCATCCGCATCCTCTTCTTCTCTCTTCTTTTTCTCCGTGTACTCTTTTACCAGCGGCATATAGTTCATCAAAATCTGATCTTCTAACTCTAACTTTTCATCATTTCTATTTCCCTCTTTCCCTTCTTCTTTTTCCTTTTCTTCTTCTTCTATCTTTTCCTCTTCCTCATCCCGGCACAAAATGTCGTAGCAATAAAACACCTCTTTCGTAGAATCGGTCGTCGTCGTCGTCGACAGAACATTTCTCTTCTTCCTTTGTTCCTCGTCGGTGATACGATCTCTTCTTGTCGTCGTCATACTTTTCATGCTCTCTTCTTCGCCCATGACCACCTTAACTTCCTCGTACGTCCGTTTTGTCCTCGTCCTCGTCGACGCGGTGTTGGTTTTACCGCCACCACCATCCTCTCCTTTTCGTCGTTCCCTTCTGCTCTCTAACAACGTCTTCACCGTCTGCGCATCTCTCGCGTCGTTTTGTTCCATCCCCGCTTCTCTCGTTAATCTTACGAACTTTTTCAGCATTCCATTGCTTTTCTTCTTCTTCTTCGTTTTCTTTTCATCCTCATCCTCGTGAAAGTCTCCTTCTCCTTCTCCTTCTTTCATCGTCTGATGAGAATTTCGATGAAAAGGCAGCGCTTGACTCCCACCACCTAAAACTGCGTCTAACTGCGCCGCCAGCTCCCGGTCGTATCTGCCTTTGACAAATTCGTCGATTTTGTTGTTCTCCTCGTTCTTGTGTTTGTTGTTGCTGGTAGAACAACTGTTCTTCTTGATTCTTCTTTTCATCCCATTCGTGTCCCTCCCCGCGTTGTTTGCTTTTCGTTCATCTTCATCTTCTTCCTTGTCTTTTCCTTGCAAAAACAAAACGTCCGCCGCCTCCGCCGAGCCTCGCTTCCTTTTCACTCGCACCACCGACACCACTCTTCTTCTCTCATCCTCCATTATTATAGTATTATTTTAATGTCTTCTTTAGTAGTGTTTGTGTTCGTTTGTTCTCTAGAGATGTTTTGCCGTTTTCCAATTTCAAAAGTCGTCATTTAATGTAAAGAAAGACGGTTGAGAAGATGGCGTTTTCGACGAGTATTATTAAAACGAGTACTACGAACAACAACAACGGCGAATCGTCGTCGTATTTTTATCTCAACACTCTTTGTTCTTGCGGAGTGGCATCCGTTGTGTCTTTATATTCATATTATTATTATTATTCAAAGTACAAATGCAAGCGATTTGCGCTAAAGGAAGATGGAACGCAGAAAAAGCGTTTGTTTTCCAGACGATCTTACTCTAAAGAAAAAGACTTTAAAGAAGAAGAAAAGAAAGTGATGCTGGTCATCTCGCACCCGGACGACGAGGCGATGTTTTTCGGACCGACTTTAGAGAGTTTGAAGACAAAGAATTTGATTCCCACGACGAAAGTCTTTTGTATTTGTCTCTCGAATGGAAACGTCCACGGTCTCGGGCAAGCGCGAGCGAAAGAACTGAAAAAATCGACACTAGAGGTGTTCAAATTGGACGGGTGCGTGATTGCGGATTCAGAGGATTTACAAGACGGGATGGATAACGTGTGGCCTTTGGAGGAAATAGCGAACGTGGTGCACGAGTGCGTGCAACATTATTCGCCGGATGTTATATTGACGTTTGACGAGCGCGGCGTGTCGAAACACCCGAATCACGTGCAGACGCACCGAGGGGTGATGCGGTTTATAGTGGAAGCCAAGTTAGGGGCGATACCGAACGCGGAGTATACGGAAGAGAATGTGCCAGAGGTGTGGGTGTTGGAGACGACGCCGTTTTATAGGACGTTTATGGGGGCGATGGATTATTGGGCGTCGGTAGTTACCACCACGAGGAAGAAGAAAGGTAGTAAAAATACCAGTAATGAGAGTAGTAGTAGTAATAGTAGTAGTAGTTTAGTAGTGGGAGCGTCCTCAACGTCTTCCTCCTCGGTCATGTTTTGCTCGAGGAATCCTTCGTTAGTTTTGGAAGCGATGCGGACGCACGCCACGCAATGGGTTTGGTACAGAAAGTTGTACGTCGCGTTTTCGAGGTATTCGCTTTTGAACACCTTGCGAAGGATGCACGTCGGTCCACCTCCTTCGCAACAAGAGAAGTAGCGCCGTAGTAGTTTTGAGTATGGTACTTACTTAGGTGGTACCATTAGGATGTGAAAACAGAGAAAATGTGTACGAGTAAGTGCAACATACTTAGCAGAAATTCGTGTAGTAAATTATTAATACATTTTCAAAAAACAAAAGAGTTTTTCCTTTCCTCAAGGCGGCGTCGGCGCGCTCGGAGACGCCTGCATCGCTTGAGATTGTTGAGTAGCGGTGGTATGAGTAGTGTTTCCGAGACTTCTTTGTCGAGCCGGTAACGCCGTGGGGAGACTCCAGAACCCGACGGAGCCATCGTAGGACCCACTGTATACTTTCGTCGCGACTTCGCCGGTCGAGGCTAAAACTCTCACGGCGTCCTCGTGACCTTCAAACATTCCCGCGCACGAGAACGAATTCGCGTTCCAAAATCGAACCGTCGTATCGTACGATCCACTCACGACGTGACCTTGCATCACCGCTAAAGCTAAAACTGCCTCCGTGTGACCGGTAATCACCTTGACGCACTCTAGATTATTTTGTAAATCCCAGCACCGAATGGTTTTATCCCACGAACCGCTATAAAGGAACCTCGAATCGAGCGCCAAGACGCGAACGTTGTCTTCGTGGCCGACGCACACTTGCAAACATTTCAACGTGCGAGCATCCCACGCTCTGACGGTTGAATCATCCGAACCACTCAAGACGATTGGATTTTTTGAGGATGATATGTTATCGTTATTAGCCTCGTCGTTGGTGGTGGTGGTGGTGGTTTCAGTTTTAGTAGTCGCGTTCATCGAATGCTTGTTGATATTTTTATGCGCGATCAACGCTCGAACGGCATCTTTGTGGCCCGTGAGCGCTTTGATTTCCTTCAATTTGACGGCATCCCAAACGCGAATGGTTTTATCGTAACTTCCCGAAAAAACGCGGTCTAATGCGACGACTAACGTTCTCACCGGCCCGCCGTGCCCTGTCAAAACCGCCAGCGGCTCTAAAGTTACCACGTCAAACGCCCGGATCGTGTGATCGTAGGACCCGGTAAACAATCTATCTCGCATGTTCTTGTCGCTTTTACTCACCTCGTGGATGACCAACGCGCGAACGGCATCCGTGTGCCCAGAGAGCACTTTCATTCTGCGAAACGTCGTGATGTCCCACACGCGCACGGTGCAATCGTACGAGCCGCTAAACAGTCTCTTGTGCCTCGTGCTCACCGCGAGCGAAAGCACCGGTCTGGTGTGCTCTTCCAACACGTGCACGCACCGTCTCGATGGGATGTCCCACACGCGCACGGTTTTATCCGCCGATGCCGTAAATACTAAGCTATTCGTGGTTTCAACCGCCCAGACGATTTCTTCGTGGCCTTCTAAAACGGTGTGTTCCGGCGCGCTCGGACTCGGTTCGCCACCCATGGCGGCATCGCCGGTAATGTTTGGATTTCGCCTCGCCAAGTTATTAATCGCCGTTTCAATTCGATCGTCGTCGATGGTATCGTATACGTTCGCTCCGCCGCCCTCGCCTCTTCCTATATTTTCAAATCCCGCCGCTTCTTCTCTTCCCTCTGCTCCCGCGACTGCGTCCTCGCCTTCTCCGCCGTCCGTGGACATTCGTCTTCTTCCTCCCTCGTCGTCGTCGTCTAAATCGTCGTCGTGTTCTAAATCGTCTCCAAATTGCAACGTCCCGCCTATTTGTACGGTTGGTTTTTGCGAAACGTTCCTCAGCAACTCCTCCCCTTCCGATTCGACTAAAAACTTTGTCTCCTTCGCCCACTCCAATATCGCGTTTCTCAACGCAAAGTTTGGCGTGATTTCAGTATTCCTCAATCGTTGCCCGGTCGATGGACACGTCTTGTGACCTTGCTGAAACCACTTCGCGATTGACCGCCTGTCGTACGTGTGCCCAGAGGCTATGAAAACTGGGTCCCGCATTAACTCGAAAGTAATCGGACACGAGAAGTGCACGGGAACTTGAATCTTTTCTCTGTCTTCAACGCCTTCTTCAACGCCGTCGCCAGCAAGGTTGTTGTTCTTGTTCTTGTTCTTCACGTTCGTGTTGTTGTTGTTCGTGTTGTTGTTAGTATTCGTGTTGTTGTTTTCCCCGAGAAGAGGAGGAGGAAAATTCTTTTCCAACTCCATTAACTCCTCTTCTAATTCTTCTTCTTCTTCTTCTTCTTCCTCTTCTTCTTTGACGCTGTCGTCGTTCATCATTATTTCTCAATGCTACTGTTCTTCTTTGTTGTCTTCTTTGTCTTCTTTGTCTTCTTCTTAATAATAATGAAGAGAGATGAATGAATTTTGTTGAAAGTGTTGCCCCTTTTTTGTGTTTATTCTCTCTTGGGAATTTCTTCGATTCTTTTCTTTAAAAAAAAAATACGAGTGCTTTTGCTGCTGAAAAGAACGATAATGCTCCTCTTCTCCTCCTCCTCCTCGCAGAAGAGGGAGAAGAAGAAGAGGAGTATCACCATCATCGCGTTATTGTTCCTCTTCGGAGTGGTATTTCTTTGCTATCGCGTGGTTTTTGAACCAGTTTTGCTCTCTAAAAGTGTCACCCAAGAAGAAACAAGGGTGTTGGGGGTTCCTAGATATGAAAAAAATACTATCATGTTGACGCAACAGAGAAGATGGAGAGACGAAGACGACGACGCGGAAAGAGTAGACAAACTGCTGGTGTCTTCTTTGAGAAGACTGTCTGAGGAAGATCAGTATTATCGCGAGGAGAAGCCTCCGGAAAAGAAGAAACGAGTACAACAACTCGATGATAAAAGTGGTACCCAAGGCGTTTTTGCCCGAGAGATATGTTTGTTTGCGCCGAGCACTCTCGATCGGTTAAAATCGGTACTCCCCAGGCTCGCACAAACGTGGTCGGGGACGATGTCTGTTGCCGTGCTCGCCTCTGAGGAGGACGTTAGGAGAGAGATTTTCGGTACGAGTACTCGAGAGTTCACGAGAAATCGTCTGACCGTCATCGCGGTGGACCCGTTGCCAGAGTACGAAACTCGATTCCCGGTCAACGCGTTGCGAAATTTGGCCTTGTCGGGATGTAAACGCACGCTGAACGCCACGTACGTTGTTCTGCACGACGTTGATTTCGAAATCTTTCCGAACGCGCCATCAAAAGAGCTACTCGAAGAAATTGAGGAAGTTTTAAAACCAAACGCGAAGCACGGATTAGTTTTGCCCTCGTTCACGGCAGACGATCGATACTTGCGCAGAGTCGAGACGTTTCGGAAAGAACACGACTTTTCGCGCGAGTCGTTGGATGTTTTGAACAGCTTCAATCGGAAGGAAAAACTCATAGAATTGATAAAAGAGTACGGTATAGTCGAATCGTTCCGCGAAAAATACTGGCCGGTGGCGCACGCGGCGACAAACGTATCTAAGTGGCTTTCGATGATTATTGCGGGAAAAAAGAAGGATGCAGAGGAGCATCGACCGTACTCGGTAGGCGCGAATCATCTCGGGAGTCGACATCCGTATTATTACGAGCCGTGGATAATATTGCGCGCCGATGTCGACGATATGCCAGCATTCGATGAATCTTTCGTGACGTACGGGTTCAACAAAATAAGTTGGATACACGAGTTGTCGGCTGATGGTTACAAGCTCTTCGTGTCTCTCTCTTCGTGGATGGTTCACACCAATATTCATCCTAACAGAGGATCGCAAACCTCTCGCGAGATGCTTCAAAGGTGTAAAAATACGGCGAATACCGGTAAAGATTTCCGCATTTCTCGCATCGGTCACTCGTGCATCCCGCAATTTCTAAAGCGGATCGAGTGCGCGTATAATTTTGGCCTCGAACGAGTGCAATGGCCGACATCGAACGACTCGGTTCCAGAACGGTATTTAGTGGATACCATGCGAAACGAAAGTCGAATCGCGTGTTTTGGCGGATGCGTCACGGATCAAGAACCCGTGCCAAGAACACCGCCGCTCGCCGTGTTACAAGGCTACGGCGGTCGCGTCACAAAACGCGTCAGCGAGAAACCGCCGAGAAGGAGAAGAGAAAAGTGCGAGAGGTTGCGCCCATCCTCTTCCGCGACGTGGACGCTTTGATTTAGTCGTTACGAGCGAGCGAGAGAGAGAGAGAGAGAGAGAGAGAGAGTCTATATAATACGTGTGATGATTCAAAATATTCTTTCTTCTTTTTTTCTCAAAATACAAATACGGTTCGTTCGGTAGATTTCTACTACTGATACTCCTCCTCTCTCTTTTCACTAATAATATTAACATCCGGGGAAAGGGGGGGCTCGTTTTTAAAATATATGGTAAAGTTCTTCTCAAATCAGTTTCGATTGAAGAAATTGGACGGCGAGAAGCCGCCCGCAAAGTTGATCGGCATTCCAGCGTCTGCGAGTTTCATCGCTCTCGGAGGGCTCGCAATGTGGTGTTCCAAAGTTTCGCGTTCCTGCTTCCCTCTCAAAACAGAGGGCATTCGCTCTCCCGCGCCTCCATTATTCGCACCTCCCACGCTATTATCTTGACCCATGCGAAACAAGTGAGAAAGACGGTTGCTGTTTTTCTTCGTTTTTTTCCCAGTTCCGTCGTAGTTGTGTTGTGTTAAAACTTTGCCGAGGCCAGCCACGACCAATCCATTCGCGGTGACATCACCGTCGCCGTCCGCGTGCATTTGCGCACTCGTGCTGACATCATTTCCTCC
>Ga0114997_10001797_pt1 | contig 17568 bp, 17 predicted proteins | sample ArcticOcean_MG_C_2_FD_87045 | JGI IMG/M metagenome (GOLD analysis project Ga0114997, IMG submission 87045) | Marine microbial communities from western Arctic Ocean - ArcticOcean_MG_CB4_136 | ecosystem: Environmental > Aquatic > Marine > Oceanic | place: Arctic Ocean: Canada Basin | collected...
AGATAAATGTAAATCAAGTTTTGATTTGTTTAAAGCTGCAGAAGTAATATTTTTTCCATTTGGTATAATTATAAAAAAAACATTAAAAAACATTATACAACCTAGAATAACCCCAACAGAAAGAAAAGCGAATCGTGCACCATAAATTTTAGTTAATCCAAATGCGATTACTGTTCCAATTATTAATATTAGAATTGGAAAAATTACTTTATGGTTTATTAATTTTGACTTACAAATAAAATCGTAGATTAGCCATGATCCTATTATAGAAAAAACTGAAATACCTATTCCTACTATGGGAGTAATATTTGTGTTAACTCTACTATCCATCATCAAGATTTTTGCGTTTGCATAATAAATAATGATTAATAGTAAAATTCCTGTAATAAACGTTAAATAGCTTTGCCACTTAAATATAATTAAATTGTTAGGGACTTCTTTGGGGGCTCCATGAAACCTAGTAAGCTTATAGTAGTAACCACTATGTTGAAGAATTCCCTCAGCTTCTACTTCTTTATTTTCTAAATTTTTTTTTAATTTATTGTCCAGGTAATTAAATAAAAAAGAATTACCTATCCAGGTTATTGCGAAAAAGACATGGCCCCATCTTAATAAAAATGTTAACCACTTAAATATTAAAGGTGATAGTTCCATTTTAATATTTCACTTTATCTTTTTTTTTGTCCCACAGATCAAATGCTTTTGAAGCTTCGTCTCTCATCATTTGATTCATAGGAATAATGCGTTCTTTAATAGTTTTACTAAGTTCTTCATAAATTAATGCATCAGAAAAATCAATTTTCTTCGCATCATCTCTTGTGTTGGCATAATAAATTTTACTTACCCGGGCCCAATAAATAGCAGATAAGCACATTGGACATGGTTCACAAGTTGTATACAAATCACAACCCTCCAAACTAAAATTATCTAAACTTTTACATGCTATGCGAATTGCTACAATTTCTGCATGTGAAGTTGGATCATTAGTAAGAGTTACTGTATTAAAACCCTCAGAAATAATTTGGTTATCTTTAACAATTACAGCACCAAATGGTCCTGTACCGCTATTAACACTTTTAATTGAAAGCTCAATTGCACGCGTCATAAATTTATTGCTCATACTTTCCTTTTTATTTTATTAATACTCATTAAAATTCTTTCAGGAGTTGCTGGAGCATCCAATTCTGGAATAAAATTATTATTTGCTATTGATGCTATAGCATTTTTAATAGCAAAAAAAACTGACATCGCATTCATTAATGGAGGTTCTCCTGTTGTTTTTGATTTGTTTATTACGTTTTCAATATTTTTTCCCTTTTTATATATTTCAACATTAAATTTTTCTGGCATATCACTTACAGCTGGAATTTTATAAGTTGATGGTGAGTGAGTAGTAATTTGGCCATTAGATTTCCAATTGACTTCTTCCATAGTTAGCCACCCCGCTCCTTGAACAAAACCTCCCTCTATCTGACCAAGCTCGATAGCTGGATTTATTGCTTTGCCGGCATCATGAAGAATATCTGTTTGTGTTATTTTATTTTCCCCTGTTAATACGTCGATCATTATTTCACTTACGGCTGCACCATAGGCAAAATAAAGAAAGGGTCTTCCTTTAAAATTTTTTTTATCAAAATGTATTTTTGGTGTTGCGTAAAAACCTGAAGAGGAAAGTGAAATTCTATTTAAATACGCCTCCTTAATAAGTGAATTAAATTTAAAGGTTTTTTCTTTAAATTTAACCATTCCATTTTCATATTCTCCCTCACTACTCTTAATTTTATATTTACGTTTTACATATGTTGCTAAATTTTTTTTTATTTTAGAGATTGCGTTAAGTGTTGCAGCTCCATTAAGATCTGTTGTGCTAGAAGCTGCACTGGCACTAGTATTAGGAACTTTATCTGTACGAGTAGCTGAAACTTTGATTTTGCTAAAAGGTAACCCCAACTCATTTGCAGCTAATTGAGCAATTTTGGTATAAGTGCCTTGGCCCATTTCGATCGCACCTGTATTAATATGTACACTACCATCATTACAATAAACGTGAACTAAAGCTCCCGCCTGATTTAAATGCCATGTCGTAAAACTTATTCCAAATTTTACAGGAGTTGCGGCAATACCTTTTTTAATATACTTATTTTCTTGATTAAATTTTTTTATGCTCAATTGTCTAGTTTTATAGTTTGAAGATTTTAAAAGTTGGTCAAAAATTTCTTGAATAACATTATCTTCAATCTTCATATTATAGTGAGTAATATTTTTTTTCTTTTTTTGATAAAAATTCCTTCTTCTTATTTCGGCGGGATCTTTCTTAAGTGAATTAGCAATATTATCTACAATATTTTCAATTGCCATCATGCCTTGATTTCCACCAAAACCTCTAAAGGCTGTATTGGAAGCTGTATTGGTTTTGCACATATAATTTTCTACTATTACATTTTCAAGGTAATAAGCGTTATCAATATGCAGTAAAGCTCTTTCATTGATTGCTCCGGACAAATCAGGAGATGCCCCACACCTCGAAGCAAGTTTAAGTTTTAAACCTTTAATTATACCAAGCTCATCAAATCCAACTTCATATTCGGAATAAAAATCATGTCTTTTTCCTGTTATAATTATATCATCATCACGATCCATTTTAAGTTTAACTGGGCGATTTGTTTTTTTTGCAAGGAGGGTGCAAATTGCAGCGAATATAAAAGATTGTGTTTCTTTGCCTCCAAAACCTCCGCCAATTCTTCTCGTTTCAACAGTAATGGTATTACTTTTTTGATTAAGCATCTTTGCGATAATTTGTTGCGTTTCACTAGGATGTTGTGTGGATGAAAATACTTTAAAATCATTATCTTCTTGAGGAATAACAAAAGCTGTTTGTCCCTCAAGTGCAAAATGTTCTTGGCTACCTGTGGTAAAATTTCCTTTTAGTCGATTTACTGATTTATTTATAGCTTGAATTGCTTCACCTTTTTTTATTATTTTTTCTTTTAAAACAAATGATTTTTTCTTTAATGCTTCTTTGATAGTCGTTATTGGTTTAAGACTTTTGTAACTTATTTTTGCTTTTAAAACTGCCTTTCTAGCTAACTCAGTTGTTTTTGCAGCGACTGCAAATAGTGGTTGTCCATAGTACTCGGCTTTTTTTGGAAAGATTGGATCGCCATCGTATACTGCACCAACATCATTTCTTCCCTCAATATCTTGTGAAGTTACCACTGCAATTACTCCTTCACTTTTAATTACTTCAATCAAATTCATTTTTTTGATTATTGCATGGGCTTTCTTACTCCATCCTATAGCACCGTATAAAGTTCCAGCTGATTCAGGAATGTCATCTACATAAATAGCTTTGCCGCTTACATGTTTTGTACCACTCTCATGGGGCCTAATTTCAGTAATAAAGTGTTTTTTTTTCATTTTATTTGTATAAACCTATTATTTTATTTTCCTTTATTTCAATACAACATTTCTCTAGTAAATTTTTTGCTACTTGCATCCTATATAATCCACTGGCACGCATATCACTAATAGGTTTAAAATCTTTTTCTAGCGCTTGTTTAGCTTTATTAATAGTTTCTTCATTTATTAAAGATTTTAAAAATATTTTTTCACAAAAAACTGCTCTTTTGGGTATCGCCGCCATGCCACCGTATGCAATCCTTACATTTTCAATTTTATTTTTTACTATCTCTAAGTTGAATGCGGCACAAATAGATGAAATGTCATCGTCAAATCTTTTTGATACTTTGTATGCTTTAAAGGTATTTTTTTTCGATAAGGGAATTCTAATAGAGTGAATAAATTGACCTTTTTTTAGTTTTGTCTTGCGATAATTGATAAAAAAATTATCAAAAAATAAAATTTGTGTTTTCTTTAAACCTTGTAAATTTACTTGTGCATTCAGTGATAATAATAATGGCAAACAATCCCCAATGGGAGATGCAGTAGCAATATTTCCAGCAATTGTTCCAACATTACGTATTTGTGGTGAACCGTATCGTTTCAGAATTTTTGTAAAATCAGGATAGTATTTTTTTATATAGTGCTCTAGATCAATTAAGGGCGTTGATGCTCCTACCTCAATATATTTTTTTTTATTTTTTATATAGTTTAATTCACTGATTGAATTCATGTATATAATTGAATTAATATCTTTTCTTTCTTTGGTAATACTCAAAGATAAATCTGTTCCACCACTTAAAAAATTTGCATCGGTGTTTTTTTTAAGTATTTTTTTTAGTTCCAGTACATGTCTGGGAGCAAAATATTTTTTATCTTTTTTGATTATTTTTATACTTTTGTTATTTATTTTTTTTAACAATTTAATTGTATTTTTTATATTTTTACTAAAATCATCATTTTTGTTTTTACTTTTTAAACTTTTGGCAGCTTTAACTATAGGTTTATAGCCCGTACAACGGCATAGATTTCCAGCTATTGAGTCTTTAATTACATCGTCTTTAAAATTAGAATATTTTTTAAACATTGAAAATAATGCCATAACAAAACCTGGCGTACAAAAACCACATTGGCTTCCGTGACATTTTACCATTGCTTCTTGTACGGGATGTAACATCCCGTTTTTTGAAATTAAATCTTCAACAATTATAAGTTGTTTTCCTTCAAGCGTTGGTAATAGCGTTATGCAAGAATTTATAGCTCTATAATTAACTTCATTATTTTTTAACTCTCCTAAAACAACTGTACACGCTCCACACCCTCCTTCGGCGCAACCTTCTTTGGTTCCAGTTTTTTTAAACTTTGTTCTTATAAAATTAAGTAAAGTTTCATTAGGATCTGGGTTTTTAATTTTTACGATTCGATCTCTATGAATAAAACTGATAAAATTAGAAGTCATTAACTTCCTCGATACGTCGAATAACTCCAGGGAGATACCAGCAAAGGAACGTGGTATTTTTCTTTTGGATTAGAAATTCCAAATTTAATTGAAACTTCGTCAAGAAACCTTGGGTTTTCTAACTCTGATATTTTTTGAAAATAATTTCCGACATAAAAAACTAACTCATAGTTTCCAGTTTTAATTGGTTCAATTAAAACTTCATCTGCTCTACCGTCTGTGTTTAATACAACAGATTTAATTTTTTTCCTTTTTTCTGAAATAGAATAAACATCCACTACCATCCCTTTTGCAGGTTTTCCAGAATATGTGTCTAAAGCATGTGTTGTTAATTTTGTCATAAAATATTATTACTATAATATAAAAATTAACTAAATAAATGATTAATAAAATAAACAATCTATCTAAAGCAGAATTTGCTCAAATGTTTGGTAATATCTTTGAAAATGCCAGTTGGATTGCGAAAAAATTATACGAAAAAAAGCCTTTTAAAAGTTTTGAAGATTTATATAAACAAATGTTGAGTATATTTGAAACTGCTAATAAACAAAATAAATTGAAAATTTTAAATTCTCACCCAGATTTAGCGGATAAGACAAGAATTGGCCTTCTAACCGAAGATTCTAACAAAGAACAAAATAATGCCGGATTAGATCGATGTAGTGAAAAAGAATTTGAAGAGTTTAAAAAATTAAATATCAAATATAAAAAAAAATTTGGTTTCCCGTTTATCTGTGCAGTTAAAGGTAAGTCAAAAACAGAAATTTTAAATAATTTTAAAGAAAGAGTTAAGTGTGATATAATTGGTGAGTTTAATCAGGCAATAAAACAGGTTAAAAAAATTGCAACTCTGAGAATAAATGAAATAAATAAAAAATGATTGACCTAGCGCAACAAAGACTTGGAAGTAAAATTGTGTATCAAACCGATGAGTTCTTTGCTAAAGCAATAAGAATTATCAAACCTGAAGACCCAATTTTTATTCCTAATAAATTTGATAAACATGGAAAGTGGATGGATGGATGGGAAACTAGAAGAAAAAGAGGCAACGGACACGATTATTTAATTATTCGCTTAGGTAAAAATTCTAGAATTTCTAAAATTAATATTGATACTAGCCACTTTAATGGTAACCAGCCCGACTTTGCTTCTATTGAAGCTTGTTATAGTAAGAAAAAAATTCCTGAAAAAGAAATGGGGTGGAAAATAATTTTAGATAAAAAAAAAATTAAACCAAATAAACATAATATATTTAGCATTAAAAACAAATCTATTTTTACACATGTAAAGCTCAATATATTTCCTGATGGTGGTGTTGCGCGACTTAGGCTGTATGGAGAAATAGCTACAGATAAAATAAACTTTGGTAAAAAAAAAATTAATTTATCGTCTATGTTAAATGGAGCCACAATTATTGCATGTAATAATGAACATTTTGGAAAAGCAGAAAATATTTTAGCACCAGGTAAAAGTAAAAATATGGGCGATGGCTGGGAAACTAGAAGAAGTCGAGGGAAAAATTTTGATTGGATTATATTTAAATGTGTAACTGGACAAATAAGTAGTATTCAAGTTGACACTCATCACTTTAAAGGTAACTACCCCGATATGTGCTCAATACAGGCTGCATATTTAGGAGGGAAAAAAAGTAACAAAACTATTATTTTAAAATCAAAAAAGTGGAAAACTCTTTTAAGTAAAACAAAACTTAAAGCTAACAAAAAGCATAATTTTTATAGTAAATTTTTTAAAAGTAATAAAATAAACTATATTAAGGTTAATATTTTTCCAGATGGTGGAATTTCAAGAATTAGAGTATTCGGAAGAGCCAAATAATGAAAACTACTATTGAGCCAATAAAAATAACTAAAGAGAATTTCTCTGAATTTGGTGATGTAATTTCTCAAGAAAAAGTAACTCCAATAGATATAAATGCTGGATACGCAAAACGTTTTGATAACTTAGCAAATATTAATACATTAAAAAATGATGGCAAAACTATAGTAAGTATTTTTTCAGCGTTAAAGAGACCTTTTCCAATGAAAATTGATATGATGGAAAAACACCCACTAGGAAGCCAAGCATTTATGCCCATGAAAGAAACAACATTTTTATGCTTTGTTGCCCCTCAAGGTGAAAGTCCCATAATAAATAAAATTTGCTCTTTTATTGTTCCACCCAAAGTTGGAATAAATTACAAACCTGGAATATGGCATTTTCCTTTAATCTCTACAGAAGATACTGACTTTTTGGTAATAGATAGAAAAGGAAATGGAAAAAATCTTATTATACATAATTTTAGTAAAGAAGAAATAATTTTAAAGTTTTAGAAAAACCCGCTGCTTTAACAGCGGGTTTTTAAATCTAAAATTTATTTTTTTGATGAAATTACTAGATGTATAATGGCTCCTAAAGCTGCACCAATTATCCATGCAAATCCTCCGCCTGCGTTAGCAAAGAAATCTTTTAATGCATCAAAAATTAATAAGCTTGGCCAAACTGTTCCAACGGCAATATAACCAGAAATAATCCAGGCATACATTGCTTTAGGATTAAATCCTCCATTGTAGAAGTATTTTCCACCTTCTTTGGCGTTAAACAATTCATTTACATCTAATCTTTCTTTTTTAATTAGATAGTAATCGCTTATCATTATTCCAAATACAGGCGCAAGAATTGCTCCAAGCGTATTTACAAATGGGAACATTCCCATTTTTGTAATTACTGCAACCCATAAACCACCAATAATAAAACCAAAACCAGCTGTAATTAATCCACCTGTTCTGAAATTAATTTTACCTGGCATTAAGTTTGATAAATCGTAGGCTGGAGGAATAAAGTTAGCTACCATGTTAATTCCAACTGTGGCTGCAAAAAATGCAAAAGCTGCAACTATAGTTAAAAGCATATTATCTACTCTTCCTACCATAGCAGTAGGTTCAGCAACATACTCTCCAAATACAGCAATCGTTCCTCCGGTAATCATCAATGTTATGAATGAGAAAAGAATAATATTACCAACTAAACCGTAAAGGTTTCCTTTTTTCATTTCTTTTTCATTGCTAACAAACCTTGAAAAATCTCCAAAGTTTATTACTACCGCAGCAAAATAACCAACCATTGTTCCAAATACGGCTAGAAAAGCTCCTGTTTCGCTTAGGCCTTCAAAACCACCAGATGCAGATCCACCAGAAAAAATTGTGCCCACTTCTGATAAAAGTCCACCACCAGCTTTAAACCAAATTACTAGCATTAAAACTATCATTACTGCATAAACAGCAGGCCCTGCGAAGTTTAGGAATTTTCTAATTAAATCTATTCCTTGCCAGAATAGATAAATTTGAAAAAGTGAAACGAATATAAATGATATCCACATTATATTGTTCATGCCTAAAAAGTCTCCACTTCCACTTGATCCTGTTACGGCAGAAATTAAAAGTGCAATTGCAGTTGAGGCAGCATAGGTTTGCGCCCCATACCAAAACATTGCAACTAACCCTCTGGCCATTGCTGGAAAGTTTGCTCCAAAAACTCCCATACTTGCTCGCGCAAATACTGGATATGGAATACCGTGTTTAACACTAGGTTTTCCTGAAAGATTTACTAACCACATAATAAAAAATCCAGCTAGAATTAATGCAAGGAAAACTGCCCATCCATTTAATCCTGAGGCTAAAAATAATGATGCAGCTAAAGTATATCCAAATAAGCTTTGAACATCATTTGCCCAAACGTTAAAAATTTCAAACCAACCCCAATTTTTTTTACTTTCTTGTGTAGGTGCCAGGTCTGAATTGTACAAACGTTTGTCTCTATTTGTAACTGTTCCCATATTTACCTCCATGTAAATTTTTTTAAAAACTATAACCTCTTGAAAGAGGTTTTGATAGGCGTTACGCTCATTATGGGGTTATTTATAGTATTATTCGCTATATGCTTAACTAATTATGAAAAAAAAATATCCAAGAAACATTATCGGATACGGAAAAAAACTACCTCAAGTTGTATGGCCCAACAATGCGAAACTTGCCCTTCAAATAGTATTAAATTATGAAGAAGGATCAGAAAGTTGTGTTCTTCACAATGATAAATATTCCGAAACTTTTTTATCAGAAATAATTGGCACTCAACCCATAAAAGGTAGGCACATTAATATGGAGTCTATTTATGAATATGGTTCTAGAAGAGGCTTTTGGAGAATTCATGACTTGTTTCAGAAAAAGAAAATACCATTAACTATTTTTGGAGTAGGCATGGCTCTTGAAAGAAATCAAGATGTATGTGATGAAATTAAAAAATCTAATTATGAGATTGCTTCACATGGATGGAGGTGGATTGACTATCAAAATGTCCCAAAAAATACAGAAAAAAGACATATGCAACTTTCGATACAATCAATTAAAAAAATATTTGGCCAAAGGCCCCTGGGTTGGTATACGGGTCGTTGCAGTCCAAATACTCGTGACTTGGTAATAGATGAAGGAGGTTTTTTATATGATAGCGATTCATACAGTGATGATCTTCCTTATTGGGAAAAACGAGGAACAAAAAAACAATTAATTATTCCTTATACTCTAGATAATAATGATATGAGATTTGCTACAAAGCAAGGATTCAATAATGGTGATCAGTTCTATTCTTACCTTAAGGATAGTTTTGATACTTTGTATGAAGAGGGAAATTATTCTCCTAAAATGATGTCGATTGGACTTCACTGTAGACTAATAGGTAGACCTGGAAGAATTCAGTCTTTAAAAAAATTTTTAGACTATGTTTTAAAACATAAGGATGTTTGGATTTGTAAAAGAATAGATATTGCCAAACATTGGATTGAAAATCACCCTGTTTAATACTCTACGTCGACTGGATCTATTGATCTCCACATGTACCAAGTAAAAACAGTTCTATATCCTAAATGAAGATTTGAAATTTTATTTAAAAACCTTTTGCTTGGTGGGTATGATTTTTTGTAATTTAATGATATTGCTCTAAGCAACCCTATATCTCCCGTTGGATACATATCTGATCTATTTAAATTGAACATTAAAAACATTTGTGCACTCCATATTCCCAAACCTTTCAATTGTGTTATATAATTTATAGCATCGATATCATTCATTTTTTTAAGTTTTTTTAAGTCAAAAGACTCATTATTAAAATTCTTTGCAATATTTTTTAAATAAGAAATTTTTTGACGTGATAGCCCTGCAGTTTTTAAAGTGCGTGCAGACAAGTTTAATACAGTTTTTGGATTTATTTTCTTTTTACACTTTGCTTCAAATTTTAACCATATCGAATCTGCAGCTTTAACACTTATTTGTTGACCAATTATTGTGCGGCACAACGAAAAAAAGGGTTTATTTTTAGTGGTTAAAAAACCTCTGTTATATTTTTTAATTATTCTTTTTAGCACCGGGTCTTTTTTAGATAATATTTTTTTTGCCTTATACCAGTATGCAGGAGGTCTTTTCATTGTTGTCTAGGAAGTGTAATAGGTTTTTTTAATTGGTGTTCTCTAACAAAAATTATAGCAGATGAAATAACAATTAACCCTGCTCCTGATAATGTATAAATAGTTGGGCTCTCATTAAAAAAATAAAATCCAAAAATAATAGCAAACACTAGAGATAAATACTTTAAAGGTGTAGTTAAAGAAACTTCAGCCAATTTATAACTCTGTGTTAAAAGTAAATTGGCTATACTTCCAAAAAGACCTATCAAAAATAATAAAATTAACTCATATATAGAAGGAAAAATCCACCCACCAAATGGCAAAGTTAAAAGCCCCATAACCCCAGAGCAAATTGAGAAGTAAAAAGCGATTAAATAGATTGGTTCATTAACTAAAGTTAATTTTCTTATAAAAATAGAAACACTCGCAAAGCCTAAAGTAAATATTACTGGATAAATATAATAAAAATTTAAGTTATCAAACCCGGGTTTTGAAATTACAAGAACTCCAACAAACCCTAGGCCTACTGCGATCCAGCGCTTAGCTTTTATCTTTTCTCCTAAAAAAAGTATAGAAAATATAACTACCCAAATTGGGCCGGAGAATGCCATTGATGTCACTTCTGCAAGTCCTAAATTTCTAATTCCCACAAAAATAGCATACATGGCAATACTCCCCCAAAAACTTCTATGAAAATGGAGACTTATATGTTCTGTTTTATAAAAATTCTTAAGTCGATTTTTAGGTATTAAAAAAAATATTGGAATTAACCCGAACAAAGCTCTACTAAACATCACCTGCCCGACCGCGAAGTCGGTTGCAGTTATTTTGATAAGGCAATCCATAAATGAGAAAAATAGAACGCTTAATATCATACAAATTGCGCCAAGATGGTTTTCGTTTTTGATCATTTTGATATATTAATTTATATTTACCACTAAATTAAAAAAAATTATGCAAATATTTATAGGTGGAATTGGGTGTTTTTGGGACGAGACGGAATATCATGGTGTTCCTGGTATTATTTCTACAGAATGTGGATATTGTGGAGGTAAAAGCCCAAAAATAAATTATGAACAAGTTTGCGGTGGGGATACTGAACATATAGAGGTTGTTAAAGTTACATTTGACACAAAAATAATTTCTTATGAAGATGTAGCTAGATTATTCTTTAAAATCCATGATCCAACTACTCTTAATCGACAAGGACCAAATGTTGGCCACCAATACAGATCAGAAATTTTTTATAACACTGTAGAAGAAAAAATATCTGCCCAAAAAATATTGGATGAAGTTAACAAACAACTTAATGGTAAAGTCGTAACAGTCATTAAAAAAGAAAAAAATTATTGCAAAGCAGAAGAATATCATCAAAAATATTTTGAAAAACAAAGTAAAAAATGAGTTTAGTTTCTACAAATTGGCTCAATGATAATTTAAATAAAGTCAAAATTATTGATGCTTCCTGGCACTTAGTTAAAAATAGAAATGCAATTGAAGAGTATAATAAAGAGCATATAGAAAATGCAATTTTTTTTGATCTGGATAAAAATTCTAATAAAAAAAAAAGCTTACCACATGGTCATTTTCTTCCACCAATCGAAAGTCATGAAAAATCTATTTCTGAAATGGGAATTTTAAATACAGATAAAATTATTATTTATTGTTATAGTGATTTAATTTCTAGTTGCCGTGCCTGGTTTCAATTTCTATACTTTGGGCATGATCCAAAATTAGTTTCAGTATTAAATGGTGGAATGAAAAAATGGAAATTAGAAAATAGAAAAATTACAAATTTGAAAACTAAAATAACTCTTTCCAAATATAAAGCTAAAGAAAATAATAATATGATTAAAATAAAATCTCAGATTAAAAAAAATATAAAAAGAAAAGAGTTCACTATATTAGATGCCAGAAGTAAAAATCGATTTTTAGGCCTCGAACGCGAACCAAGAATAGGCGTCAAAAGTGGTTCTATTGAAGGGTCTAAATCTTTGCCTCTAAATGAATTGGTAAATTTAAAAGACAATACATTTTTAGACCAAAAAAAATTGAAAGAATTATTCAGTTTAAAAGGAATTGATAGCAATAAAATAGTTATGAGCTGTGGAAGTTCAGTCTCAGCGTCAAGTCTAGCTCTTGCATATTCTATTATAAATGATGATTATATGGCAAAAATATATGTTGGGAGCTGGACAGAATTTGGAAAAATATAAATGAAAAGATCAAAAAAAATAAGTATAGGAATTGTAATTTTTTTTGTTGTTATTGCTATTGTTATAATTGGGCGCTATTCGGTTGGACTTTATTTTAAAAAAAAATTTTCTAAACGTCCGCCACCAGGTGTAATTGTTGAAGTTGTTAAAAGTACAAAATTTAACCAAACTTTAGAAAGTTATTGTACTTCATTGAGTAGTAAAACAATATCGTATAAAATTAAAAAAAACGAATTGTTAGAGCCAATAAAATTTGATGTAAAAGTTAAAAAAAATGATGTTATAGTTAAGTTAGTAGATAAAAATATTAATGCTCCTTTCGAAGGAATCCTAGGTAAAAGGGGTATTAGTGGAAACAGTTTAGGTTCAGAAAATACAATTATTTTGACTTTGGATGATTCAAGAAAAGTATTATGTGATTTAAAGATACCCGAAGTTTATGCTGCAATGTTAAAAAAAGACCTTAAACTTAGAGCAAAATTTTCAGCATATAAAAACAAAACTTACCAGGGCATTATTCAATCAGTAGCATCACGTGTAGATGCTCAAACAAGAAGTATATTAGCAAGAGCACAAATTCAGAATGAAAATTCCGAAATAATTCCAGGATCGCTTTTAGAAATTGAAATATTATATAATGATAAGAATGCATTAAGTGTTCCTGATACAAGTGTTATGTATGAAGGAACTAAAAAATTTATTTACAAAATAATAGAGGGCAACATACTTAAGAAAGTGGAAATTAAAACTGGAATTAGAAATCAAGGTAATCTTGAAATTTTAAATGGTTTAGTTGAGGGAGACAAAGTAATAGCGGAAGGTTTGACAAAAGTTAGACCTGGTATGAAAATAAAGCCTATTATTAAATCACAATAATAAAAAAAATCATGTACATAACCGAACTTAGTATTAAAAGGCCAGTGGTTGCAGCAGTTTTTTCGATGATACTCGTTGTTTTTGGTTTATTTGTTTTTTCTAAATTGCCTGTAAGAGAATTGCCTTCAGGTCTTCAACCTCCTGTCGTGCAAGTTCAAGTAGATTATCAAGGCGCAAGTGCAGAAGTTATATCTAGTGAGATTACTGAAATTATAGAAGATGTAATTGGGGGGGCGGAAGGTATAAAAAATATTGACTCAACATCTGAAAACAGTAGAAGTACGATTAAAATTGAATTTGAAACTAATATTGATTTAGATTCTGCTGCAAACGATATAAGAGATAGGGTATCTAGAGTATCTGATAATTTGCCAGAAGACTCAAAACCTCCCGAAATACTAAAACAAAGCGCTGGTTTCACAACTAGTATGTGGCTTAGTGTGTCAAGTTCCAGTTGGACTGACCTAGAAATAGGTGACTATACAAGAAGATATTTGGTTGATAGTTTTTCTAATGTAAAAGGTGTTGGCAGAATACTTGTTGGAGGCCTTAGAGAATTAAGTGTAAGAGTTTATATTGATCCAATTAAGCTAGCAGCAAACGATCTTACAATTCAAGAAGTTGAACAATCATTAAGAAAAGAAAATATTAGCTTACCTGCAGGAAGTTTAGAAGCGGCCAATATAGACTTAACAATTAACCTAGATAAAGCATACAAAGATTTATCATCTATAAAACAAATGCCAATTAAAAAAAATAAAAATAGTGTTATACGCTTAGAGAATATTGCTGAAGTAAAATATGGTCCCGTATCAGAAAAAACTCTTTTTAAATCAATAAGTAAAGATGGGAAATCTAACGATAAAGTTGTAGGAATTGGTATATACGCAAAATCAGGAGCCTCTACAGTAGAATTATCAAAAAAAGTTAAAGAAAGAATTAAAGAGGTGCAAAACACTCTGCCTGATGGACTGAAGTTAAGTGTTTCTTTTGATAGAGCAACTTATATTAATGCCGCAATATCTGAAGTATACAAGACCCTAGTTATAGCTTTTATTTTGGTGGTTATAATTATTTATCTTTTTTTGGGAAACCTAAAAGCTGTTATTGTTCCTGCTGTAGCTCTCCCAGTCAGTCTAATTAGTTCATTTCTAGGTCTTTGGATATTTGATTTATCTATCAACATTTTTGTACTTTTGAGTTTTATACTGGCTATTGGGATAATTACTGATGATAGCGTTATTATGACTGACGCAATTTATCATAGAGTCGAAAATGGAGAAAGCCCCCTAGTTGCTTCTTTTAATGGGTCAAAAAGTATTACATTTGCTATTATTTCTACAACTTTGGTTTTAGTTGCTGTTTTTTTACCTTTAATTTTTATTGAAGGTATTTCTGGGACACTATTTAAAGAAACTGCGATCTCTTTAACTTTTGCAATTGTGGTTTCTTCTTTTGTAGCTTTAACTCTTTCTCCAATGCTAGGTAGTAAGTTTTTAACAAAAAATACAAATAAAACAAAAGTTGTTTTAAAATTTGAAAAATATTATAAATTATTTTCTGAATTTTATGCCGAAACTTTAAGTTATTGGATAACTAAGAGTAAAATTATAATTTGGTTTATGTTTTCATTAATATTTGTATCAGTTTTATTATTTATTTTTGCCCCTAAAGAATTGCTACCTAAAGAAGATAGGGGTGTTTATTTAGTTATAGGAAAAACTGATGAAGGAAGCTCATTCCAATACACTTCTGATAAAGCTGAAGAAATAGAAAGAAGGCTTACTCCATTAGTTAAAAGCAAACAAGATTCTTATAAGAGAATGATTATGAGAGTTCCTGGTTTTGGAAGAGCGAGCAAATCTTACAATAGTTTTATTATTATTGCTTTACTTGATGATTGGAGTGATAGAGATGAAAGTGCTGTTAAAATTATGAGAAAAGCTATCGGAAAAATTGTGACCGTCCCACAAGCACTAGCATTTCCTATTTCTCCACAAAGTATAAGGGTAAGCAGTTATAATAAGCCAGTCCAAATGGTTTTACTTGGAAAAAGCTACGATCAACTTGAAAGATGGCAACAATTAATTATAAATGAATTGAGAAAAAATAAAAAATTAGCAGCAATTGAATCAGATTACTCAAAAAACAAGCCTGAAATTAAATTAATAATAAATAGAAAAAAAGCCCAAGATCTGGGAGTGTCCATTCAATCAATTGGAAAAACTATAGAAACATTATTTTCAGGAAAAACTGTAACCAAATTTAATCAACTAGGTAAAGAATATCCAATAATTCTTCAATCGGATATTAAAAATAGAAAAAAAAGTGAAAGTCTGAGTAAAATTTTTGTTCGTTCAGATACGTCGGGAAAATTAATATCATTAGCTAATCTTGTTGAATTTGAAGAAGTTGGTGCTGCAAAGATTTTAGCAAGATATGATAGACAACGAGCTGTTACTATCAGTGCTAGATTAATTGGTGATTATTCATTATCTGAGGCTCTAAAATATCTTCAAAAAACTGTAAGTAAAGTTACACCTGAAGCAAGAATAGAATGGAAAGGAAAATCAGAAGAGCTAAAAGAGACTAGCAACGAACTATTTATTATATTTGCCTTAGCATTATTAACTGCTTACTTGGTTATGGCTGCAAATTTTAATAGTTTTATTCACCCTGCTATAATTATGCTAACAGTACCTTTAAGCGTATTCGGTGGAATAGTGTTTATTTTATTATTTAATTCAAGCATAAATATATTTTCACAAATAGCATTAATAATCCTAATTGGAATTTCAACAAAAAATTCAATATTAATTGTAGATTGGGCAAACCAACTAAGAAGAGCAGGAAAAAATATTCAGAGCGCCGCCTTAGAAGCTTGCAAAAGAAGATTTCGTGCTATTATTATGACATCTCTTTCAACTATGATTGCAATGGTTCCTCTGTTAATAGGTAACTTTGGTCCTGGTGCTGGTGAAGCTAGTAGATTGGCGGTTGGAGCAACTATTTTTGGAGGCATGCTAATAAGTACTTTTTTTACCTTGTATGTAACCCCAACAATGTATGTTCTTCTAACAAAAAATACTAAGCGAATTGATGCCGTTGATCTACAATTAGATAAAGAACTTAAAAGATAATATATTTTTTTCGATCTAGGCTAGTTTGGCATTCTCTTAATTGAGCTTTATAAATATCAGATTGTCTTTCTACGCTTTTAGCAAAAATAATTGCATTTTTATCTGTTTTATAGATTTTTTTTGCATAGGCTCCCCAACCTAAATAGTAATTTAAATACTGACGATATGCATCCCTTAGAGGGACTTTATTAATTTTTTTCGTCTTGCTTATATACCAACCAATAAACATAACAGAATCCTTAAAGCGTGTTCGTAATGCAAGCGGATTTCCAGTTTCAGATTTATATAATTCCCATGTTTTTTTAACTGCTTGTGAATACCCAAATGAACTTGAGGGTCTTTTGTAAGGTATTATTTTAAATAATTTATTTCTTTTGGGTTTGGCCCAACGATTAAAACCTGATTCTTTATTTACAAAAGCTAAAATCATATAAACTGGCGCTCCATATGTTTCAGAACTTTTTTTTGCATTTTTATACCAAAGATAATTTTGTCCAAAAATTTTACATGCATTTGAAGGATATTTAGGAACAGAACTACAAGATGCAAGAAAAGCGAAAACAATTATTAAAATTAAATTTCTATTTAAAATCTTGTTTTGCACTAGATAACGCCTTTTTTATTTCTTTTCTAATTTCCATATCATCAATGCTTAATGAAGCCGACTGAAAATCTTTTTTTATTTTACGGAATACATCTTCTTGCCCAGCTTCTTCCATATCAGCTTTAATTATTTCTTGAACATAATTTTTTTTTTCTTCTTCACTCTTTCCTAACTTTAAACATACAAATTCTGCTAAATATTTATTGCTACGTGCCTGAACTTTAAATTGAAGTTCTTGATCCATTTGAAATTTTTTTTCAAAGCTTTTTTCTCTATCTTCAAATTTATTCATAATCTCTTTCTAATTAGATAAATCTTTATAATAAAATAAGCAACTAATACTCCTAAAATATTTGCAAATAAATCACTTAATTGAAAAGTGCGATTTGGTATTACTTTATGTAAGAATTCAAGAGTTATTG
>Ga0114997_10001801_pt1 | contig 17553 bp, 16 predicted proteins | sample ArcticOcean_MG_C_2_FD_87045 | JGI IMG/M metagenome (GOLD analysis project Ga0114997, IMG submission 87045) | Marine microbial communities from western Arctic Ocean - ArcticOcean_MG_CB4_136 | ecosystem: Environmental > Aquatic > Marine > Oceanic | place: Arctic Ocean: Canada Basin | collected...
ATCATTGTGAGAAGATGTCGAGGCTTTAATGAATGAGTTTACCTCCAGTCTATCAGATATTTCACAACTATCTGACTATACAGTTTTGCAAATCTCTCAGGAGGGTGTCCAGAACTGTGATACCTCAGAATATGTAACCCTGCTACATGGTATTAAAGACTCCCTACAATCGTTTGAAGCAGCATTCCAGAAGTATGTATTCTTGATCTCTGGTTATGATGACGATCCAAGAGAATTGTACCAGATACCTGAGGTGGTCAGCTTCATAAAAGACCTGAACAGCAAACTACCTTTCTGGCTGTACTTTATCAACACTTCAGATAAAAAGTTTTTCTCATGGATGATAGCCTGCCTCTGCCAAGCAATGAGTCTGGATCGCAGTTTCTGTATATGTCCTTGTGGCCATTATTAAAAAACGGCTTAAAATAGAGACTTCACTCTACAATATTCTACAGGTGTTGAGTCTGACTCTATTTGAAAAATTACCATTAATTCAGTTACTTGATAAATCTAATAATAATGCTATGTCCATCGAAGATTCTATCCAATTGAATTTGTTCGATAACTTATTGGGACACTAGTGAAAATAAATATAATTTTATCATTTGTAACATATTTTTATTATTAAATTATAAAAATAAATAAAAAAGACTTGACACATTTCATCATTATGTATATTTAATTGGGATAAAAAATAAACTTCTTGAATTATGCTAATAATTTCTCTCTCGGATGTGTACTATGTAACTTATTAATAATAAAAGTAAGGAGGTGGGCCAATGAAATAAAATCCTTTACAAAAACTCAAATTAACAACTAATCATATCATTTAGGGGAAATATGAAAAAAATAGTAGTTGAAAGTGCTGAGGCTGTTTTAGGGCTTCATTGGTTTGTAGCTCGTGATTATACAGCTAAGAATGAGGGTATTGAAATAGAAATTGTAACGCCAGGCATAAAGACAAAATTTGATTGGTCGGACCCTAGAAGTTCTGACCATCATCTTGTAAAATCTACCAACTATCAGAAAGCCTTTGCAGAAGGGAAAGCTGATGTTTACCGTGCTTGCGAATGGGGACAAATAAGACGGACTTATGATAATCCTGAAGGACCAATAGCAGCTCGAAGGCCTGCAATGGTTTTTCAAGGAATATTTGTTTTACCAGATTCCAAGATTAACGCACCTATAGCCCTTGCAGGGAAAAAAGTAGGAGTTCAATTTCACCAAGGTTCTCACTATTCTAGTCTCGCAATGCTCGAAGGTTTTTTGAAACGTGAAGAAATAAATTTGGTCCATTCTGGTATTGTTCAGGAACGTTACGAATGCTTAATGAGTGGAGAAACAGATGCGGCTACTTTGATGGAACCATGGGTTACTCTAGCAGAAAAGCAGGGATGTAAATTAGTTATTGGAACCCATTATCAGGGAACTGAAAATACAACTAGAGATATGTCAAGTGAAGATTTTGATGCGCTGATGAGGTCCGTAGAGAACGCCATAAAATTGATCAATGCTGACAAAAAAAAGTATATCCATTATATGCTAGACGAGATACCAAAAGAATATTCAAAACAAATTTCACCAGAAGATTTTTATCTTCCTAGATTGCGATATGTAGATACTGAACCCTATACTAAGGATGAGTTTGAACGAGCATATAATTGGATGGTTTCTTGGGATTTGGTAGGTTCTGATGCAAAATATAATGATCTTGTATGTAATCGAATTTAGCAAAATTTGAAACAGTTTGATAATTGATTTAATCAATACATTATTTTTTAAATTTTATTAGTATTATAAATGATTTCTTCTCTAATTTTCACTGCCAAAAAGCTGTCGTATTTTTGGTCTATTGGTTTAAATTTTAATTAGGATAAACTCATGAAAAACTTTAAAAAAAATATATGGTTAATTTTTGTAGTTGCCTTTTTATCCCCATTTGATTCTGTGGCTCAAGTAAAACTTGACTTACCTGTATTTCCAGTTCCATCTCTTTCAGCTTTCACTCCTCCAGTTATAAAGGCAATGGGATTCGATAAAATGAATGGCCTTGATTTAAATGTGCAGACTAAACCAGCTGGGACATACCGTACGGACTTTGCTGCAGGAACAAGTATGTTGGGGGGGTCTGGAACTTTACTTGCGGACGTTGCAAAACTTAACGAAAAAGGTGTAGAAACAGTCTTTCTCTTCAATGTTTTTGACTTTTGGGGAACTGTTGTAGTAAAAGCGGATGGGCCGATCAAGACACTAAAACATCTTGAAGGAAGAACAATAGCAGCTGCTTTGCCTACAACTAATTACGCTCTTTTCCGTTATTTCGCCACCAGAGCGGGAGTTGATCTATCGAAAGTTGAGGTGCAAAGTTCTCCTGTTCCAGGACTAGTACCTATGGCAGTATTAGGAAGAGTAGATGGAGTACAAATGTGGGAACCTGCGCATACTGTGATTACATACGAAAACAACAAATTTCGTGGATTAGATATTGTGAGTAATTGGAAAAAAGAAACTGGTTTTCCCGCATTACCTTATCTTGGTGTAGCTGCTCATAAAGATTGGGTTGAAGCAAATGGTGATTTGATCCTAAAGCTCTATAAAACATATAAAGCGGCTACTAACTTTATTCTTCAAAACCCAGAAAAAGCTGCAAAAATCATAAGTGACTCCTCTAAAGGAAAATTGAAAAAAAATGTTTTGATCAGTCTTATCAAATCTGATAGATTGGGGATAAATATGTATTGGGGTAACAAATATCCTGATGCTAACAAGGCAGTTTTCAAGGCCGCCATGGAAATTAAATACTTGAAAAAAATGCCTTCAAGTAAAATCGCATATTCTGGACCATAATTTTATCAATGATAAAGAAAAAAAATTATCTCTTTTTTTATAATTGGAGTTATGGAACTTTATGGCAAGAAATTCTTTTCGTAGTCATTTAAGTCTTCTCGCAGAGAAGACATTTAAAAAGTTTAAAAAAAAAAGACCATTAATTGTTGGTCTTTTGGTGCTTGCAATAATTTGGGAAATAAGTACATATTTCCTCCCTCCTATAATTACCCCCCCTTTAAAAGAAATAGCCTTGGCAATTATGGCTATTTTTTCTGATTTAGATCAATTTAAACATCTATTAGCTACAGGAATACGGGTTTTTGTAGCTCTAATTGTTTCATTCTTAATGGGTGCTTTACTTGGTACACTAATGGGTACTTTTGATAAAGTACGGGAGTATGCTAAACCCTTACTTCACTTTATCCAAGGAGTACCTGCACTTTCTTGGGTTATTTTTGCTGTAATATGGTTTGCCAACGTAGAATTCCGTATAGGTTTTATTTTGTTAATTGTTACAATGCCAGCTTTTGCACTTTATATTGAAAGCGCAGTACGAGGTGTAAGTTTAGATTTAATTCATCTAAGCCAGGCTTTCCAAGCAAATAGATTGCAGCAATTTCGTATGATAATTATTCCATCAATTATTCCTGAAGTTATTAGTTCATGGTCAGTTAACTTAGGTGCGGGTGTTCGTGTTGCGATGGTTGCTGAACTTATAGGCTCAACTTTAGGTGTTGGATTTCAATTACTTAATTCACAAGCGGTTTTTGATATGGCCGGCGCTATTGCTTGGACACTAAGCTTAGTAATGCTTCTTTCAATTTTTCAAGAAATGATCTCTTTTGCTGAATCTCGACTTTTATCTTGGCGCCCAAAGGGAGAACATTCATGAAAGATGAATTACATATAAAATTTCAAGGTGTCTCAAAAAGTTTCACAAACCAAGGAGGGGATTATTTTCAAGCATGTAGTGAACTTAGCTTTGAAGTTAACAAAGGAGAGATTGTTGCTATAGTTGGAGAAACAGGCTGTGGAAAGTCGACTTCTTTCAATATGTTGCTTGGACTTCAGAAACCAGATATAGGAGAGGTTCGTGTTCTAGGATATGATCCATTTATCCGCGATGATGAGCTTAAAGGGAAGGTAGGTATAATTTTTCAGAATGATCGTCTACTGCCTTGGTGTAATGCAGTAGAAAATGTTGCATTAGGTTTGAAGATACTAAATGTATCACTCGAAAAGCGACTAAACATTGCCAGCAAATGGTTAAAAAGAGTAGGATTAGAAGGATTTGAAACCTCTCATCCACACGAATTGTCTGGTGGAATGCGGCAAAGGATATCAATTGCAAGAGCTTTTGCAATTGAACCAAAAATTCTATATGCTGATGAAGCCTTTACTGCGCTAGATGAATTAACGGCTTCTCGTATAAGAAAAGATCTGCTTGGTCTAATTAAAGAAACTGAGATCACAACTATATTTATTACACATTCAGTTTCTGAAGCAGTTGAGATCGCGGAGAGAATTTTAGTGTTTAGTCGGCCTGGAAGAGTCATCCTTGAAATTAACTGTAAAGCTGAAAAAGCAAAAAACAATCCTTTTAATAAGATTGAGGGTTTAGTTCGTGATGGGCTTAGTTTAGCTCGTGAAGATATGTTGAGGGCAGGTACTGCTGAAGATGTAACTGCTGAAGATTTAAAATTAAAGTATGAAGTCTGAATGAGAATATAGATTATTTTATTTAATAAAAAAATTTGATTTTTTCCCGATTGGACCTTCTCGAGTGACAGTAGTCTCGGAACTTCGAACTGGAAGTTTCAGGTCCTACTAATTCTTCAACAATAAAATCCATATTCACTACCATCCAAGTAAAATGCCCTCAAAACCAATCCCATCATCTCCTGTAAGTAACTCTCACTAATTCTTCACAGTCAGGCACCCTCCACCACCACTAATTCTTCACAGTCAGACACCCTCCAAGTAGAATCACCAAACATTGTATTTCAAACCGATTGATGTTATAAATTGGTTTCTCATAAATCAATCAGTTACTAGGCACGTTTAAAAAGTGATAACATTTTTTTCATCCTCCTTCTTTCTTTCAACTTTTTGAAGTTAATTCCAATTCTTAGAGCTTTTCAAATCCTCTTAAAACAAACCGATTGCTGAGTTATTGGGAATGACCACTTTGCTACCAAAAAGATATCTGGTCATAAAACTGACAGTACTTTTCAGCGTTACAATATTGTAACAGAGGCAGAGATGAAGAGTAAGAAATGGTTGGAAAAAAAAGAAGCAAATTCAGGAATGATGGACACCTATATGAAAACTACATCTTAAATTAAAAAAAATGTAATTTTGTATTTTATCTATTATATGTTTATTTTATAGACTACTCAGGAGCAGAGCCTTCCTAGAGCCAAACATCGAATACACCAATTTTCCGGTAGTGAATGTATTCCATTCCAACGCGCTATGATTACACTGTTTCGACTCAAGTTAGTTTATCTGCCAAAAATATTTTAGTTTATTAGTGACATGTTACAAATAAATACTTGACATGTTATAAAAAAAAAGTTAATTTTAAGAAAATATTAACTTTTAGATTTGCATGGGAATAAATGGCTTCACAAAAAAATAAATCGCTATCTCTTGAAAATTATAAGGTTGAGTTAGAAAAAAATTCGGTAAATTTAGCAGCAATTTATGATGAACCACTTATAATTCCCAAAAAGAAACGCGTTAAAGCATTTCATTGGAAATGGACTAAAATTGAGCGACTACTTTTTCAGTCTCTAGAATTTCAAAATAAATTACCTGCAGGACAGGCTGGTGCTGAGAGGAGAATTATTCGTCTACAAAATCCTGGTCTAGATTGTGAAACCGTAACTGAAACTATGTCAATGTCAGTACAGTTATTAATGCCCGGTGAGTTTGCCAGACCACACAGACATACTCCAGTCGCATTTCGATTCTTTCTAAAAGGTAATTCTTATACAACTGTTCACGGGGAAAAATATCAAATGTCACCTGGTGATCTTATATTAACACCATATATGCAATGGCATGAACACGGTAATGATGGAAGTGAGCCAGGAATTTGGATTGATGGACTTGATTTTCCAATGGTTCGTTATTTTGACGCAGTAATCAAAGAGGATATAGAAGTACCTCAGGAATACAAAAAAAGAACGGGAACCTCTGTTCGAAGATTTAGCTCACCTGGATTAAGACCTTCTTGGATTCCACAATCAGAATTGCAAAGAGAATCACTTGTGCATTTTCGTTGGGAAAATACTGAAAAAACTTTGTTTGCCCTTGCTGATGGAGGAGATTTTAGTCCAACCGAAGACATTATACTCGAATATTTTAATCCAACAAATGGTGATTCTGTTTTCTATACTATCGGTTGCTACATTCAAATGATTAGACCAGAAATTAAAACCAAGGAACATAAAGAAAATGTCCATAAAATATACCATGTTTTTCGAGGAAAAGGTGAAACAATTATTGATGGTCAAAAATTCAAATGGTCTGACGGAGACTTCTTTGTTGTTCCTTCAGGAAGTTGGCATTACCATGAAAATACATCTAAAAATCCTGCCATACTATTTTCGTTACAAGATAAGCCGGCGTTAAAGAGACTCGGGCTTTATCGAGAAGAAATCAAAAAGACAGTATGACAACTTTAAATTTTGGGCATCCAACTTTAAGGAAAGAAGATCCAGCGATTCTTCGAGGAGAGGTCCGTTATATTAGTGATATGAATGCAACTGGAATGTTGTTTGCTAAAGTAGTTCGCAGTACTTTAGCCCATGCAAAAATTCTATCTATTGATAAAAGCGCTGCGCTTAATTTAGATGGTGTTGTTGCTGTATATATAGCAGAAGACCTAGGTCCTAGTCAAAGACATCTAGCTTCTTTCGGACAATTTCCACCTCCATTATTGGAAAAATGGAATCCTAAAATTCGCCCTGCACCAGTCACTACTTTAGCAGATGAAATAGTAAGATATGTTGGTGAACCCGTAGCCCTAGTTGTAGCAAATGATCAATATATAGCCGAAGATGCTGCAGAACTAGTTAGTATTGAGTATGAGCCTCTTACTTCCATTAGTAATACTGTTCAAGCACTATCCCAAGAATCTCCTTCTATTCACAAATTAGAAGATAGCTTAAATGTTATTTCTTCTGAGCCTTGGCGTTCATGGTGTTCTTCAAAAGAACAATGGAATGATAAAGGAGAATACCAAGTAAAGTGGGGACATAATACCGGGATAGACATGAGAGTAAGAGTTGGTGAAACCGACAAAGAATTCTTAAAAGCAAATATTATTGTAAAAGATCAATATTCTAGTCATCGCTATACTGGGGTACCTCTAGAAGGGAGAGGGATCCTGGCTATACCTGATCCTGATGGTGAAGGGTTAATGGTATGGTCTAGTCACCAAATCCCATATTTTCACCGAGCTTTAATATCAGAATCTATAGGAATATCTGAAGAAAAAATTCGTGTCTCCCAGCCCTATCTTGGTGGAGGATTTGGGCAAAAAGCTGGAATATATGGAGAAGATGTACTTATACCATTTGCAGCATTAAAACTTAATCGACCTGTGAAATGGTTAGAAGATAAAATTGAACATTTTCAAGCCTCAAGTCATTCACGAGAGCAAGTATTTGATGCTGAGATGGCATTTGATTCAAATGGAAAGATATTGGGCTTACGCTATGAAGTTCTTATTGATACTGGGGCTCATCTGACTTTTCCTGTAGTACTTCCTTATTTAGGAATGTGCCATATTTTTGGGCCATATCGAATTTCTTGTATGGAAGCACGGATCCGATCAGTCTTTACTAATAAAGCTACTGCAGCACCATATCGAGGAGCTGGTAGACCGGAAGTAGTCTTTATGGTCAATCGTTTGATTGACCATGGAGCAAAGAAATTAGGTATTGACCCTGTCGAAATTAGAAGAATAAATTTAATTAGTTCTGAAGAAATGCCTTATGATGCTGGGATTTTATATCGAGACGGCTCCCCTCTAATACTGGACAGCGGGAATTATCCAGAAGCATTAGAAAAATCTGTAAATGCTATTAATTATGACAAATTCAGAATTAAACAGAAAGAATTGTTTAACGTCGGTCGTTTTGTTGGAATTGGAGTCGCATGCAACATAGAAGCTGGAGGACTTGGTCCTGTAGAGGGAGCTAGAGTAGAAATAAAGAGTTCTGGTGATGTTGTAATTCATCTTGGTGTAGTCGACACTGGTCAAGGGCATCGAACAGTATTTGCACAGATTTGTGCAGATATACTTAATTTAGATCTTGATAGGGTCAGTGTCCGTTCAGGAGATTCAAGAGGAGTTATCTATAGTAGAGGGACTTATCATAGTCGTGCTGCTGTTTTAGTTGGAAATGCAGTTCAATCTGCTTCATTAAAAGTTAGAAAAAAACTTTTAAAATTAGTAAGTCATATATTTGAAGTATCTGAAGAAGATTTGGAAATTAGAAAAGGAACAATTTATGTAAAAGGTGCTCCTGACAAATCCATTACTATAGATCGATGTGCTCAACTATGTGTGCCGGATGGCTCTTCTGTCGCAGCTGCAGTTGCTTCTGCAGGTGCAATAGTCTCTTTACCTCTAGGAATGGAACCGAGCCTTGACGAAACTAGTTTCCAAGCAGGTACTTCTGTAGTTTGGGGACATGCCTGTCATATAGCAACGGTTGAAGTTGACCCAGAGCTAGGCATAATTAAAATTCTAAATTACGTTATTGCACATGATTGTGGAAAAGTTATTAATCCATTAATAGTACATGGACAAGTTCACGGTGGGATCGCTCAAGGCATAGGTGGAACAATTTTTGAGCAACTTATTTATGATAATGACGGACAACTCCTTACATCTAATATGGCCGATTACATGTTACCACGTTCTACTGATATTCCAGATATAGAGATTATATCATTAGAGTCGCCATCCCCGAATAATCCTTTAGGAATTAAAGGTACTGGAGAAGGCGGCACAATCGGTCCTCCTTCAGTACTAGCTGCTGCAGTAGAAGATGCATTAGAAAGTTTTGGGGTTAAAATTACAAGCACGCCTCTAACACCAGGCAAAATTATAGATGCTATTCAAAGTGCTAAACAATAAAGTTTAATTATGAAACCTGCTCCTTTTGAATATTTAGCTCCAAACAAACTATCTGAGGCCGTTTCCTTACTTTCTGAATTAGGAGAAGAAGCAAGTATTATGGCTGGCGGACAAAGTCTAGTTCCAGCAATGACAGTTCGTTTAGCTAGTCCAGATACAATAATTGATGTAAATAATATTAAAGAACTAAAAAATATAAATATTGATGATCAAAATATAAGAATTGGAGCCCTAGTTACACATTCTGATGTAGAGAGCTCTGAACAATTAAGATCTGTTCTGCCAATTTTATCAACTATTGCAAAGCATATTGCCCATCCAACCATTCGTAATAGAGGAACTTTTGGTGGTAGTTTAGCTCATGCAGACCCAGCTGCAGAATGGCCTTGTGTCCTTTTGGGCATGAATGGAAGTATAAAAGCAAATAGTGTCAGAGGGGAAAGAACAATTAAAGCAAAAGATTTTTTTCAATCTTTATTTTCTACTACACTAGAAACAGATGAAATTTTAACTGAAGCAATTATACCATTGTCAGCAACAAGGAGTTCATGGGTTTTTCAAGAAGTGTCAAAGCAAGTAGGAGCATTTGGAATTGTATTCGTTCTAGTAGGAGTTCTTAAGAATCAATCTGGATTAGTAGAAGACGTATGTGCCGTTTTAGGGGGATGTGGAGATGTACCTTTGATTCCATCTGTTAATCAAACAATAATTGTTGGCAAAATACCCACCATTAATTTAGTAGAACAATATACAGCTGAAATTATTAGATCTCTAGACCCTCCAAGTGACATTAACGCAACAAAAGGTAACAGAATTCAAATGGCTAGAACATTATTGATGCGAGCTTTAACTGAAGCTCTTTCATTGTAGGATTAAGGATAAATATAATGAGTAAAATGCACGAAATTACTATTAATCTAAATGGAGTCGATCGTAATCTTGAAGTTGAACCTAGAAGATTACTTTGTGATGTATTACGTGAAGATTTTGGATTAACTGGGACACATGTTTCGTGTGAAATTGGTGTCTGTGGTGTTTGTACAGTTCTCATGAATGGCAAAACATGTCGATCTTGTTTGACCTTTGCAATTCAGGCTGATGGCGCAGAAGTTAAAACTGTAGAATACATGAATCAAGCTAAAGGTTTAAATTACATACAAAAAGCTTTTCATGAGAATCATGCGCTTCAATGTGGTTATTGCACGCCAGGATTTCTAATAGTCTTAGATAACCTTTTTACAAATAATAAAAATCCATCTGATGATCAAATAAACGAAGCACTAAGTGACGTTTTATGCAGATGTACTGGCTATAAAAATATTTTCAAAGCTGCTTGTGATGCACGAGAGGCTCTAAAACAAATGTAACATGGAGATAATTAAAAATGGAATTAGGCATTAAAAATAAATCTGTACTGGTCTCAGCTGGAAGTAGAGGACTTGGAAAAGCTACTGCCAAAGCATTTGCATTAGAAGGATGCAGGGTTGCTATATGTGGACGAAATGAAGAAAGCCTTTCTGAAACAGCAAAGGAAATTAGTGAGATTTCTCAATCAAATATTCTCAGTATTGTTTGCGATCTGACAGATGGCGAATCAATTATTAAAATGTTCAAAAAAGTTGAAAGTACTTTAGGAGAACTTGAGATCATGGTAATTAATTCTGGAGGACCCCCTATTATCGCTTTAGATGATCTTACAGACGAGCATTGGGAAGATGCATATAGGTTAACCCATCTTTCAGCAGTTCGTATGGTTCGATCTGCGCTACCAAACATGCGAAAAAAAAACTGGGGAAGGATTATAGCTATAGAGTCAAGCTCAGTGAAACAACCTGTGGCAGGTCTTCATCTTTCTAATGGCATTAGGGCGGGTGTATCTGGATTTTTTAAATCTATAGTTGATGATTTAGCGAAAAACAACATTACGATAAATACTGTTTTACCAGGAGTATACCTTACTGATCGCATATTAAATAACCAAAGATTAGTTGCGGAGAAAACAGGGACTACACTTGATGAAAGATTAAATATCTTAAAAAATAATATCCCTATGGGACGTTTTGGGGATCCTCAAGAACTAGCTGATATGATTACGTTTATTTCATCTGAAAGAGCCGCTTATGTTACAGGGGCTGTAATTCAGGTAGATGGTGGTCTTATCAGAAGTGTTGTCTAATTTTGTTTTTTAATTTTTCTAGAGTCTTCATACAAAAATAAATTATTTTATCTGACTGAACATTAAACATTAAGACTAAAGCGCTAATAGTTTAAATTTTATGTTTTTTTTAAAATCGAATTATTTATAATTAAAAATGTAACCCATGAAATGTCCACGATGGTTATAGAGAATCCTTTAAAATATTTTTTAGTATCGTTAGAAATAGTTCTAGCGATTTGTCATGGACTCAAGCTTGTTTCTCCGAAATAAAAGTTGCTTGGGTTCTTTATCTTTAGTCTTAATAATTATCCATATTTAATACTATTTATGGATTATCAAATTATGACTAATCCAATTTTTTGTTGAATGGAGATAAACAAAATTAAATTAAAAAAATGGAGTAATATTATGTTTACACTTAAAACTTTTTATTATTTAAAAAAAGTTTATATTATGCTTATTGCTTGTTCAATCTATAGTCTTAGTCTGGCACCAAGTATATCCGCAGAATCTTTTAAAATTGGGATTTTAACGGGTTTGACTGGTGGTTATGGACCTTGGGGACAAGCTGGCCTTCAAGCTGCAGAAGTTGCTGCAGAGGAAATAAATGCAGCTGGCGGAGTTAATGGTCAAAAAGTAGTTTTAATACCTTCAGACGATAAATCCACTGCAGAAGGTGCTGTAGTCGGATGGAAAAGGCTAGTTGAAATTGAAAATGTTTCTGCGGTTGCTGGTATAGAAAGTGATGGAGCAATAGCACTACTAGATGAATCTGAAAGTGCAAAAGTACCCATAATGTGTCCCGCCTGTGGAACTCCTAAATTAGCAAGTCTTGGTGGAAAATATGTTTGGCGTTTTACTGGTGGAGACGATGATCTCGGAGTAATCATGGCCCAAATTGCACTTGAGAGGACTAATTCGGTTGCAGTATTAACTCAATTAGGAATGGAGGCTACAGAAGGAATCAGTGATGTTTTTATACCTTCTTTTAAAAAAGGTGGTGGCTCCGTAGTTGCTGATATTCGTTTTAGTGGAAAAGCAGCCTCTTTTCGTGGGGAATTAGAAAAGGCATTTTCTTCAAGTAATCATGTTGTTATTTCCACTAATCTTGAAGTAGGTACTCGTTTAATAACTGAATATTTACGAAGAAATTATGGAGGAACTCTGTACGCTATCCCTGAGCTGATTGCCGACGATGTCGCACAATTAGGTGGTGGGGTTCTGGACGGCAAAATATTTGGAGTGAGTCCATCATATGACTATGAAAACCCTGCATTTGTTAGCTTCGCTAAAGCATTTAAAGCTAAATCTGGTAAAGCACCTTCATCAGCAATGTACGAGCCAAATTATTATGACCAAATTATAGTCTTAGCTTTAGCGGCTGTAGCGGGGGGTGCTAATGATGGAGAAACAATCAGAAATAACTTGGTGTCTGTAGCAAATCCTCCTGGTAAGATTGTTTATAGTTTTGCAGAAGGAGCTAAAGTTCTTAAATCTGGTGGAGATATTGACTACAATGGATCTTCTGGATCTATAGATTTCAATAGATTCGGTAATGTAAGTAGTTTTTACGGAGAAGTAACTCCAAAAGATGGTTCTTGGAATGAAGTTCGAGCTGTAGAGCTAAAATCAGATCTAAGATGAGTCTATAGTATAATATTTTGAGGGTGCTCTAACTCTAAACACCCTCAAAATAAATACCACTTTATTGCATTAATTTCCCAATGATACAGTATATTTTTTTTGGATTGCTTACTGGTAGCATATTAGCCATTGCAGCCTCAGGATTTGCTTTAATTAGACAAGTTGAAGGTTTCTTAAATATAGCACATGGTCAATATATGTTAATAGGAGCTATAGTTGGCTTAAGTTTTATGCAATTAGGTGTCAATGTTATATTTTCAGGTATTTTGGCCACTTTAATTGTAGGTTTGATTGGGTTGTTATTGTCTTGGATTGTATTCGAACCATTACGAGGAAAAGGGCATCTTGTACAATTTTTTTCTTCTATAGGAGTTGCATTTGTTTTATATGGATTAATCCTTGCCACTTGGACAGGGAATGGAATTAAGGTCTACCCTCTTAACTTTGGCAACAATTTCAACTTTGGATTTATAAATTTTACTTTTGGAGAAATTTATGTGATTGGAATCGCATGGTCATGCATGTTATTTCTACATTTATTTTTAACTAAAACGAGCATTGGATTATTGATTCGTGCTGTAGCGAATAACTCAACATTAGCTAAAACTCGAGGTGTTAACAGTTCTTTTGTCCTTTATATAGTTTGGTTTCTGTCATCAGGATTAGCTGGTCTTTCTGGTGTGTTAGTTGGGGCACTTGGATCTGTCCATTCTGAATTAGGTTGGCAATATATTCTTACGATTTTGGCTGTGTCGGTTATGGGAGGAGTTGGAAATCTTTATGGGGTCCTTGCTTCAGGATTAATATTAGGACTTGTTATGGATTTGAGTTCTCTTTTTATACCAAGTAAATACGGTATGGTACTTGTTTTTAGTGTTATTATTTTGATCCTATTGTTTAGACCTCAAGGTTTATTCTCAACTAGGCTTCAGCAGAGAGAATCATGATCGGAATATTTGTGTTTCTAGCTAGTGTTCTAACACTAGTATTTATATATGCTACTTTAGCAACAATCTTAAACTTTGAGGCTGGTTGGGGAGGACTATGGGATCTTGGTACAGCAGGCCTGCTGGCTGTGGGAGCCTATTGTTATGTAATTCTTACAGTTGAAAGTAACGAAATAATTTTTTCACCACAATTACCTGTTTGGGCTGGAATTGTTGTTACATCAATTTTTACAGGAGCAGTTGCTTTTTTGATAGGCCTTCCCTCTTTACGAATGAGAGATGAATATTTCCTAATAACAACCTTTGCATTTTCAGTAGTAGTTCTTCAGTTAATTACAACAGAAAGTTCAATCACATTAGGAGCCACAGGATTTCATAATATTCAACGCCCCTTTGATGATTATGTTTCAACAAGATCATACAACTTTGTTCTTTTAGGTATTTCTACTTTTGTACTTATAACGATTTGGTTACTTATTAGAAGACTTGGACGATCTCCGTTTGGGCGATTACTAAGAGCCATTAGAGATAATGAGCCAGCCGCAAAATCTATTGGGAAAATGATCTTTGTCACTAGACTAAAAGTTTTTGTAATTACTGGAGCTTTGATAGGTGCTATTTCACCAATGTATGTATGGTACATTCGAAGTTTGTCTCCACACATGTTTCATGTAACTTTAGCATTTACGGTTTGGACAGCTCTAGTAATTGGAGGTATTGGTAACTTCTGGGGACCAGTTGTAGGAGCATTAATATTAATTGGTTTAACAGAAGCACTTCAATTTCTTCAATATTCAGCGGAATACGCAGTATTACTTTCAGCAGCTCGTCCAATAATAATTGGAGTTGGACTTATTATTGTTATGCGTTTTAGACCAGAAGGAATTTTACCAGAAAAACATTCTTTTAAAAATGCCAGAAAAATTATTGATTATCAGAAGCAGATATGATTCTTGAAACAAATAATTTAGTTAAAAATTTTGGGGGAGTAAAAGCTTTACAATCAGCTAGTATATCTGTTGCTAAGGCTTCCATTACTGGCTTAATTGGGCCAAATGGAGCTGGGAAAACCACTTTATTTAATGCTATTTCAGGTTTCTTGCCAATTGATTCTGGATCGATAAGTTTTGATGGTTATGAAATTGGCAAATTGAATCCGTCGAAAATAGTAAAGCTTGGACTTACGCGAACTTTTCAGACGTCCTCAGGTTTTCCATCAATGAGTGTTTGGGAAAATATCATGACATCTGGTTCAAATGAATATTTGGAATCACCCTTTAAGGTTCTCAGACCTTCTAAATTATTAAGAGAAAAAGAACTAAAAGTCTCTAACAAAGTCAGGACAATGTTAAAAAGATTTGATCTAAAAGGGCTTTTAGACAAACCATTGGGAGATATATCTATTGTGGAAATGAGGTTTGTAGAGATTATCCGACAGTTAATGACATCTCCAAAAATCCTATTAATGGACGAACCTGCATCTGGTTTTGGCCCAGACGACCTTGATAGACTAAGAGAGATAATAAAATGGATTCAAGATGAAGGGATTACTATTTTGTTAATTGAACACAATCTTCCATTCGTTTTAAATATAGTAGACTATGTTTATGTGTTGTCTAATGGAAGAGTCATTGGAGATGGATTGCCAAGTGAAATTGTTAAGAATAAAGCAGTAATCGAAAATTATATTGGTAAGCAAAATGTCTCTCATTGATATTTCTGGACTTGAATCTGGATATGGAAAATTAATGATATTAAACGAAATAAATCTAAGAATAGAACCAGGAGAATTAGTTGCCATTTTTGGTCCGAATGGATCAGGAAAATCTACTTTAGCAAAAACAATTTTTGGTGAATTACCTGCGACAGATGGATTAATTAAATATAAAGGTAATGAGTTAAATTCTAAACCGGCAGAAAGCCGATCAAGTTATGGAATGGGCTATGTGCCACAGGAAGAAAATACATTCCCGTTGCTAACTGTAGAGGAAAATCTTAGAGTTGGCTTAATCAGAAAAAATGTTAAAAAGGTAAACGAAAGTCTTGGAATAGCTTATGAAATGTTTCCAAGATTGAGAGAAAGATCTAACCAACTCGCAAAAACTCTTTCTGGCGGTGAACGTAAAATGTTAGCATTAGCAAGCGCTATTGTTATAAGTTCAGATTTTTTGTTGATAGATGAGCCAACAAGTGGATTAGCACCTATTATTGTAGATAGTCTTATTGAGAAAACACTTGAAATAGCTAATAGTGGAATAACCATCCTTTGGATTGTTGGAGATGATGCAATTAAGATCCTTCCACATGCAAATCGCAGATTTTTAATGATGTATGGTATGATAAAAGGTGAGTGGTCTAATAAAGACCCAATTTCAAGTAAAGAAATTGCGGAGCTTTATTTCCAAGAGAATTAATAATCTTAATTGGCAAGACGCAAGGTTATGAAATTTTCTGATCGTATAGATCGTCTACCTCCATTTCTTTTCGCTGAGTTACGTCGCAAAATCAGCAAAATGAAAGTTTCAGGTATAGATGTTATTTCTTTAGGTGCTGGCGACCCTGATCAGCCTACTCCTCGTCAAGTGATATCTAGCGCTTGTGATGCTATTCAGCAACCAATAAATCATCAATATCCCGAAAATATTGGTAAATTTGAATTTCGTGAGGCAGTTGCGGAATTTATGAAATATCGATTTAACGTTGAACTGAATTCAGAAAAAGAGATTTATCCTGTCCTAGGGGGGAAAGAGGCAATCCATCATTTGGCAATATTATTTTTAATGGAGGGAGACATATGTTTATCACCTAGTCCAGGATATCCTCCATACAGGTCTGCACCAATTTTAGCAGGTTCAAAGGTATATCCATTACCCTTGGAAGAAAAAAACAATTTTCTTCCAGATTTTTTAGAAATACCAAGTGATGTGCTAAATAATGCAAATTTGTTGTATTTGAATTATCCAAATAATCCTACTGGTGCTATAGCTACGGAAGAGTTTTTTCTGTCTGTAATTCAATTCGCAAAAAGTAATAATATTGCAGTAGTACATGACAACTCATATTCAGAAATTTCATTTGACGGATATAAACCTATTAGTTTTTTGCAGACAAAAGGTGCAATGGACGTCGGGGTAGAGGTGTTTTCTCTTTCAAAAGGGTGGAATATGACTGGATGGAGGGTTGGATGGATGGCAGGTAACCCAGAAATAATTGAAAGATATGCTCACTTAAAACCTAATATAGATTCAGGAATATTTGGGGCTATTCAGTCTGGTGCAATTTCAGCTTTAAATGAAGCAAGAGATTTTCCAAAACATATGTCAGAAATCTATCAAAAGCGAAGAGATTTAATGATTAAAACACTTACAAATCTTGGCATATCAGTTAAACCTCAATTAGCTACTCCATTTATATGGGCAAAAACACCAAAAGGATATAGTTCTATGGAGTTTGCTAATTTAATACTTGAAAAAGCCGCTGTAGTAGTTTCTCCTGGAAATTCTTTTGGGAAACATGGAGAAGGTTATTTTCGAATTGCTTTAATGGCTGATGATAAACTAATCGTGGAGGCAGCTCTTAGAATAGAAGATGCTCTTAAAGTAAATTCTATTATTAGTATTTGAATTATTAGTATTTTATTTTTTATAATTTATTTTTTATAATTTTTATTATTATTAATAACAACAACCATAAAAGGGTTATATTTGATTTATAAATAACCTATTTTTCTAATAGAGTGATTATTTAGACACCTTATTAGTAGTTTTGATAATATCGATACAATTTATAATAAATTATTCATATATAACCTAAATTAA
>Ga0114997_10001803_pt1 | contig 17544 bp, 19 predicted proteins | sample ArcticOcean_MG_C_2_FD_87045 | JGI IMG/M metagenome (GOLD analysis project Ga0114997, IMG submission 87045) | Marine microbial communities from western Arctic Ocean - ArcticOcean_MG_CB4_136 | ecosystem: Environmental > Aquatic > Marine > Oceanic | place: Arctic Ocean: Canada Basin | collected...
TATCTTGTTTGAAAAATTAATTCATTATACGAGAAAAGTATCTTTAGACAGTACAATTATATTTGACTACAAAATTCAAAATACAAGTTTTAAAATTTTTGTTAGAAAACAAAATACCCAAGCACATTATACTTATACTCAACTGTTAAGTCCTGGTAGAGTTTATGAACTCGCAATAACTGTATGCTTAAATAGTATTTTAAAGTATGAAAAAAAACCAATTTTTGCTGACGTTGGTGCTTTTATTGGTCATTACGCTTGTTATGTTTCTAAATTTTTAAATTATGATTTACCTGTCTATGCTCTAGAAAGTAATAAAGAATTCTGTAACGATATAAAAAAATCAGCATCATTAAGTAATATTTCAAACATAGAAGTTTTAAACTCTATACTTTCAGACAAAGAAGAAGAACTCTTTGTTTACGATGTTGGGGTCATTAACCCTGAAGAAATTAAAAATAAAAAATTTATTGATAAGAAGTATTTAGAAAAAGTATTAAAATTTGGAAAAAAAGTACCTGCAACAACTATGGATAATATTTTTAAAGATAAAAAAAATATTCCAAATATTTTAAAAATGGATGTTCACGGTGCCGAAGGAAAAATTTTAGCTGGTAGTAATAAATTACTTTTTAATAACATTAACTATATTTTAATGGAGTTACACACAGATGATGACCTAAAAAAATTTTCACCCGGTTTTACGAAGAGTAAGATTGTAGAAAATTTAATAGACCATAATTTTAACTGTTATTTGATATCTCCACACTCTGATGGTTTTACAAATATATACTCTGCTAATGATGACACACAAAAACTATACCTTAATAATACAAATAAGTTAGAATATATTAAAATTGAGAAAGATATTGCTAAGCTTGTTTTATATGACAGAAATTTTTCTGATATATTTATATTGGCTTTAAAAAAAGATATAGATATTAAACTTTTAGATTGTTTTTAATAAAAATTTTAATTTTCAACTTCCCACATTTCTTGAATTTAAGTACCTTGTGAAGGGTTTCATTCCTTTATTTATAAGTTTGTCTGATAGCTGATTCCAGTCTCCTTTTAAAATCAGTTTTATTGCAGCTATAGGATAGCTGATAACTCTTAATCTAAAACTCGCCATATGCAAAAAACCACCCTCACCCCAAACTGACCAAAGTAGTACTGATTTTACATTTAAATAATGAAATAATATTTTTGAAAAAAGAGATCTCTTAAACACGGCATAATTTATCAATTTATCTGATGCATGATTCCAACACATCATCCATATAATATTATTAAGTCTTTGAAGTTGTTTCGTTCTTGTTTTTTCTCTTTTTTTCCACCTTGGTATAAATTTCCAATTTTCTGTGGTTCTTCTCATCATTGTGGGCCAATCATCCAACTCTTCTTCAGTAATATGTCCCGCCTCAATGGCTAATTTAGTCATTGGATAATCTGGAAAATGTTGAAGTGAAAATGTATTAAAAATAACTGGTTTGGGTAGCCTCATTATTAAGCTTATACATTCTTTTAAAGTTTCTTTGGTTTCAAAATCATTATCTAAAATTAAATCATATCTTACCTTTATATCAAATTTACTTATTTCATTAGTAAGCTCAATAATTTCCTCATTCGTTCCGGGTCTTGTAAAAACTTCATTTCTAATTTTATCTGATCCAGTCTGAATTCCAAAATTTATTTCAGCTACACCTGCTGATGCAAGTTTCTCTATTGTTTTTACTTTTAAAGATTTTGGGTGATACAAAACATCAAATTCTAAACCAACTTCATTTGGCCACCTTTTTGAAAATTCTTCAATAAACCCTGGTGCTGATCCAAAAACTTCATCAATAAAATAAACTCTTTTTTTTCTATTACCAGGTCTGTTTAAATGTAAATTAACTTCTTTGGATATACTGTCTACTGATCTTCTTCTTACAAATTTTCCTAAACCCTTGTAAATATCATGATACATAGTTTCAACACAAAAAGAGCAACTATAAGGACATCCTCGTGTTGATTGTAAATACAATATGCTATGATCAAGCTCCGGATCTTCTCTTGTCATTTTATTTAACTCTATAAAATACATATTTTCATTGCCATATTCTGCAAAAGGTAAAAGGTCTAATTCTTGTATTAATGGTCCTTGAGGATTTTTTATAACTTTAGATCCAGTATTAACCCACAAATTTTTTATGTTTGAATAATCTTTCCCGTCTCTTACGGCTATAATTAATTCTTCAAAGGCTCTCTCTCCTTCACCAATGCATATTACATCTGTTAGTTTTATATGCTCTTCTGGAGTAATCGTTGGTCCCACACCACCCCAAATAACAACAGCACCTGTATGTTTTTTAACTAACTCTGTTATTCTTTTTGCAATTAATACATATGGAGACAATAAGCTTATAGCTACAACGCTAGGTTTTAGTTCTTTAATAGTGTCTATTAAAAAATTTTCTTCTTTTTCTGTTGGAAGGCTAAAAAGATTTGAATCATAATTTTTGTAAAATAACGTATGTGCTTTTACTCCATCAATTCTATCTGCTACAGGATGTAGTATTCGGACTGGAACATTAAAGTATGTATAAAGACCTATAATTACAACATTTATATCTTTCATGTAATTACTATATACTAAAAATTATTTTACGAAAGTATCATTAAACTGATTAGAAACTCTTACAAATGTAGTACATTTGCTTAACTGTTTTAATGACGGGGCGCCTACATAAGCACAACTGCTTCTTATGCCACCAAGAATATTTGAAATAGTGTCCTGTACTTTACCTCGATATTTTACCCTTACATTTCTTCCTTCACTGCTTCTATAACTTGATAAACCACCGTAATGTTTCTTATTAGCTACTTCCGAGCTTGATCCATAAAATTCCACATATTTATTTCCATTAGATTTTACAATTTTACCCTTACCTTCATCATGTCCTGCTAACATTCCTCCAAGCATTACAAAATCTGCACCACCACCAAAACCTTTTGCAACATCTCCTGGACAAGTACATCCTCCATCAGCAATAATATGTGCACCTAGACCATGCGCTGCATCTGCACATTCCATAACCGCACTAAGTTGAGGATAGCCAACACCAGTTTGGATTCTTGTTGTACAAACACTCCCTGGCCCAATGCCAACTTTTACAATATCCGCTCCACTTAATACTAGTTCTTGAGTCATGTCAGCGGTAACAACATTGCCAGCGATTATTGTTTTTGTTGGATATTTTTCTCTCACTGATTTTACAAATTTACTAAAATGTTCAGAATAACCGTTAGCTACATCTATACAAATAAATTTAAAAAAATTAAATTCTCTTAATATTCTATCAAGTCTATCAAAATCATCTTTTTTTATACCAATACTTAAGGCTACATTTTGATAAATTGATTTAATTTTTTTATATTGTTTTATTTTCTTAACATCATGTTGTTTTGTTAAACATGTAATCATTTCAAGTACAGATAATTTTTCTGCAATACCTAACTCTCCAACACCATCCATATTTGCTGCCATTATTGGAACGCCAGTCCATTCAGTATTACTATATTTAAATCTATAGGTTCTCTTTAAACTTACTTCTTTACGACTTGATAAAGTGCTTCTTTTAGGTCTAAATAAAACATCTGAGTAGTCTAGTTTTAAATCTTCTTCAATTCTCATAACTATGTGAAGATAATTATATATTTACAAATTACAAATTAATAAATGGGTTGTGGATAAGTTACAAAAATTAAATAACTAGCTCTATTACTTATTAATTGGCTATTGAACGTCTAATCAATTGATCTGTGTAAATAATTGTATGCGTCTATTATTTAACTTGCAATTTTAACAAATTTAAAGATATTGGAATAATAATACTTAAAAATTTTAATTAATAAAAAATAATGATTACAGAACTATTTATATTAAATGGATATGGACTATTTGTTTGGTCTGCTTTTATTTTTACTTTTGTGAGTTGTTTTACTCTTTATTTAAAAACAAAAAAAGAACTTAAAAAACAAGAAGCAATTTTTTTAATTGAATATAAACAGATACCAGAAACAAAAGCTGAGGTCATAAAAAAAGAAATTTTGCCTGGTAGTACAGTTTATTAATTGTTGAATAATTATTCTATCTATTTCCAGTGCTAACTAAAAAAGTTAAGGTTCGTATATCAGTATTATTTTTTTTTATACTATTAGCTGTAACTATTGCTCTTTTAGTTTTAAAATCTTTAGAGGATAATGTTGTTTATTTTTTTTCCCCAAGCGAAGTTAATAGTAATAAAAATATTTCTTTCAATAAAACAATCAGGATTGGAGGATTGGTCAAAAAAGACTCCATAAACAAAGAAAAAAATTCAATAAATTTTATTATAACTGATTTAAATAATGAAATTATAGTTTCTTACTCTGGGCTAATTCCAAATTTATTCTCAGAAGAAAAAGGTGTAGTGGCGGAAGGAAAATTAAAAGACAATAAATATTTTATTGCAGAAAAAATTTTAGCAAAACATGATGAAAACTATATGCCTCCAGAAGTTAAAATGGCACTAGAGAAAGCTAAAAATTAACTTGATTTACTTTAATAATTTTATTTTTAATTTAATATCTATTTATGTTTAAAAAATTTTTTCCTACTAAAATACTTTCATTAAGTAATAATATTTTTACTATATTATTAGTGTTAATGGTGTCTGTTATAACTGTAGGGTTAATTAATGCTCTAGTTACCTCTCCACCAGATGCAATTCAAGGGGACAGTGTAAGAATTATGTATGTTCATGTTCCTTCATCATTTATTGCAATGGGCTGCTTTGCATTTATTGGTATAGCATCAGTGGGAAGTTTAATTTTTAAAATTAAAATTTTTCCATTAATGTCAAAAAGTATAGCGCCAGTTGGTTCAATATTTTGTTTAATTTCTCTTATTACAGGTTCTCTTTGGGGGAAACCAACCTGGGGAACTTTTTGGGTCTGGGACGCAAGATTAACATCCATGTTAATACTATTATTGTTTTATTTTGTTTATATACTTATTTGGAAATTTATTCGAAATTTTGAAAAAGCTAATAAAATTTCTTCAATTATTGCAATCTTAGGTTCTCTTAATTTACTGATAATTAAATATTCTGTTGACTGGTGGAATACGCTTCATCAACCATCAAGTATTACATTTACTTCTGCCCCAACAATTCATTATACTATGCTTATTCCTTTAATTTTAATGATGGTTGGATTAATTATTTTCACGATTATTATATTTTTAATGAAATATAAAACTGAAATTATTAAATTTAAAATCAATAAAAAAATAAAGAAAAAAAATTACAATAATTTTTAATTACTTTTTTTATGATGCTGGTAAATTATAAAAATACCAATTATCAAAAAAATAAAAGGCATAAACCATAATATTAATGTATTAAATTTTAACAACGGCTTAAGAAGTACAAAATCTCCGTACCGATCAATTAAAAATTGATATATTTCTTGGTCTGACTCTCCATTTTTTACCTTGCTTCTAATTAAAACACGAAGATCTTTAGCTAAATCTGCTGAAGAATCATCTATTGATTGGTTTTGACATACTAAGCATCTAACATTTTTTGAAATATTACGAGCTCGTAATTCTAGTTTTGAATTTTCTAAAACTTCATCAGGTTCAACTGCATGAGGTGTTAATAAAAAAAACTGACTTAAAATTATAATTACAATTAATGAAAAAAAATATTTTTTCATCATTGATTTATCTCTATTATTTTTAATTTAAACATATTATAATTTTTTTCAGTAATGGGCCCTACTAATCGATATTTAATTATACCCTTCGAATTAATAATAAATGTTTCTGGTAGACCATAAACTCCCCAGTCAATTCCAATGCGCGCATCATAATCTACCAAAACATCATAGTATGGATTACCCAGCTCTTTTAACCATTTAATTGCTTTTTTAGGATCATCTTTATAGTTAATTCCAATAATTTTTAAATTCTCTCCTATTGATAATTTTTTTAAATAAACATGTTCGTCTAAACAAGGTTTACACCACGTTGCAAAAAAATTAACTATTGTTAACTCATTTTTAAATTCTTTTTCTGAAATAAAAATATTATCATTCAACAATGATTCTGCTTTAAAGACTGGAACTTTTTTATTTATTAATACCGAAGGTAATTCAGATGGCTTTCTGTCAATCAGTAATAAATAAAATAAAATAAATAGAATAAAAAAAAATAAAATCGCTGGGATGATTAATGTTTTATTTTTCATGCTGGTATTTTTTTAATAATTCCAATATTTTTTTTTAGTGAAAACAAACCTCCAGCAAATATAGTAACTACTCCTATCCATATCCAAATCACTAATGGATTGTAATATATTCTTATAATCCAACCATTATTTATATCTCCATCACCTAAAACTATGTACAAATCTCTAAAAATATTGGTATGAATTGATGCTTCAGTCGTTGAATTTTGTGCTACCGGGTAAAATCTATTTTCAGGTTTTAACTCAGCAATTAATTGATTATTTTTAGTATAAATCAAAAAATTTCCTTGTAGCGCTATATAATTAGGACCAATATTTTTTTTTACTTCTTTAAATACAATTTTGTAGTCGTGTATAAAAGTTTCATCATTTATATTCATTTTAACAATTTTTTCTTTTTGCCATACGCTTGACCCTGTTATTCCTAAAATTAACAATCCAATACCAAGGTGAGCTAGCGTCATCCCTAATGATGATTTTGGAATTATATTTGTTTTAATTTTGTTAATATTAAATTTTTTTTGGAAATGTTGGATTTGTGCCAATATAATATTTGAAATAATCCAAAATGACATGACAATTCCTATTATTCCAAATAAATTAAATGAATTATATAACCATATAAATATAATTGTAGATATAAAAGTAAGAAAAATAGCTGGTGATAGTATTTTTAATTTTTTTTTGGTACTTTTATCTCCCCATGATAATATTGGGCCTATACCCATAATCAAAATTGCTGGAATCATAATCGGGACAACTGTTGAATTAAAATAAGGCTCGCCCACAGATATTTTATTATTTGAAAAAGCTTCAATTAACAAAGGGTACATTGTTCCTAAAAATACTGTAGCACAAACAGTCATCATTATTATGTTATTTGCTAAAATTAACCCTTCTCTGCTTAAAAAAGATAAATAATTTTTATTTAAAAAATTTTTTGATTTTAATCCATATAATAAAAGAGAATAGCCTCCTAATAAGGCAATGAAAGCAAGAATATATATTCCTCTCTCAGGATCTAAAGCAAAAGTGTGAACACTTGTAAGTATACCAGATCTTACTAAAAAAGTTCCAGTAACACTTAATAGAAACGTAAGTATTGATAACAGCAAAACCCATGTTTGCAGTGATTTTTTTTTTTCAACAGTAATAAGTGAATGAATTAATGCAGTTCCTAATAACCATGGCATCAGTGAAGCATTTTCAACTGGATCCCAAAACCACCAACCACCCCAACCCAATTCATAGTATGCCCAAATCGAGCCCAAGGCAATTCCAAGTGTTAAAAAACTCCATGCAGCTACTACAAAAGGTTTCATATAACTATGCCAATTCACTCTTTCTTTTTTGCTTACACTCATAGATGCAATACCTAAAGAAAATGCTGCAGAAAAACCAACATAACCAATATATAACAATGGAGGATGTATAGCTAAAGCTGGGTCTTGTAACAAAGGATTAAAACCTAGCCCATTAGACGGAACTGGAAATATAATTTCAAAAGGGTTTGAGGTAAGTATAGAAAATAATAAAAAACCAATTATGATTAATGCTTGCACTTCTAAAGCTTTAGATAGCAAAGCTAAATTTTTTTTATTAAATAATTTATGTATGAAGTAATTAAAAATTATTAATACAAGAATCCATAATAGCATCGAACCCTCGTGATTTCCCCAAACTCCTGAAATCTTATAAAGCAAAGGTTTTGTAGTGTGTGAATTTTGAAATACATTAAGTACACTAAAATCTGAGATAATATGGCAGTACATTAACGAGAAAAATGAAATTAATATAGATATTAATAAACCTTTATTAACAATATTGTTAAATCTTAATAATAAATTAGGATTTTGATTGTATGCTAGAATAAATTGAAGACTAGCAAAAAATAAAGATAGCCAAAGTGCTAAGTTTCCAAAAAAAGGTATCATGATTATAAAATATTTTAGATAAATTTATTTATATTAATTATTAAAATATTCATACAAAAATTTAGAGTTTAAAATATTCGTATAAAAATTTTGATGCAACAATTACTAATAACGTACCAAAATATTTACTTATTTTTTTTTTATCTATTTTATGAGCTGTTCTAGCTCCAATTCTGGCCATAAAAGTTGTTATAGGTATAAAAATCAAAAAAGTTGGAATATTTATAAAGCCAATACTTAAAGGAATAACTGCATTTAAATAATTTCCAGTGACTAAAAAACCTATGGCTCCAAAAACTGAAATTAAAAAACCAATAGCAGCTGCACTTCCTATGGACCTATTAATTGAATATCCAAAAAATTTAAATACTGGAACGTTCATCACCGCCCCCCCTATACCCATCGGTGCCGAAATAAAGCCTGATAAAAAACCAAAAATTACTTTGTATTTAATTTTTATTAAAATATAAATTTTAGTTTCTTTTTCTTTTAAAAATAATAAATAAAATCCTAAAAAAAATATTACCAATGAAAAGAAAAGTACTAAAGATTTAGTTTTAAGGCTTGCAGCAAAAATTATTCCACAAATTACTCCTATAATTGAAAATACTCCATAAGTTTTAACTAAATTTATATCTACAGCTTTATATTTGTAATGAGTCAAAACTGAAACAAATGAAGTTGGAACAATAATTGCAAAAGAAGTACCAACTGCTAAATGCATTATAAATGACCTATCAATATCTAGTGACTCAAAAATATAAAATAAAAAAGGAACCATAATTAATCCTCCACCAATTCCAAATAACCCTGCGATAAATCCTACAGGTATTGCTGTTAGTAGCATTACAATACCAAAGTAAATATATTCGTTTGCTAAAATTGAATTAAGCAAATTTGCCTACAGGTGCATTTAAATTATTAAGTTTAATTTTATCCATTATGTGATCAATTTTTTGAACATCTGCATTACGAACACACATATTCAGACTTAAATATCTTTTCCAAAAACTGGAACCTGTTTGGCCATGAAAAAGACCGAGAGTATGTCTCATTATTTGATTTAATCTTGTTCCTTTTTTTATTTCTTCTTTCACATATGGAATTAAACTTTCTACAACTTCATATCTGCTTAAAACATCTTCATTATTAAAAATCTCTCTTTCAATATCAGCAAGTAGATAGGGTGAATGATAAATAGATCTACCAATCATAACACCATCAACTTTTTTTAAATGTTCTTTAATTTGTTCAGTGGAAGTTATTCCTCCATTTATAATAATCTCTTCATTTGGAAAATCTCTTTTTAATTTATAAACCATGTCATATTTTAAAGGTGGAATATTTAAATTTTGTTTAGGGGTAAATTTACCTAAAATTGCTTTTCTTGCATGAATTATAAAATTTTTTACTCCAGTATTTTTTAATATTTCAATAAATTTAAATAAATTTTCATAATCTTCAATATCGTTATAACCAATTCTAGTTTTAATGGTAATTGGTAACGTACATTTAGATTGCATTTTACTTAAACAGTCAGCAACTAAGTTTGGTTCTTTCATTAGGCAGGCTCCAAATTTATTTTTTTCCACTTTTTTACTGGGACATCCTAAGTTTAAATTAATTTCATCATATCCAAATTCTTCACCAGTTTTAGCAGCTTCTCCCAAAAGGTTTGGTGAAGATCCACCAATTTGTAAAGCTAGTGGTTTTTCATTTAAGTTAAATGATAATAATTTATCTTTGTCTCCTCTGCTGATTGCCTCTGAAACAATCATCTCTGTATAAAGAAGCACATTTTTACTAATTAATCTTAAAAAATATCTCTCATGACGATCTGTACAATCCATCATAGGAGCTACTGAAACTTTCCTATTCATGATTATGATTTTATATTATTTTTTAGCTATTTGTAGCTTCAGTATCTTTAATATTATCATCAGATTCCGCGGTTTCGCTTTCCGTTAATTGGTCTAATGAAACTTCTGATTCTATTGGTTCATCAGATGTTTCAGATGCTTCAATTGATGGTTTAACACTATCCTCACTTGAACCTTTTAATTCATCAAGATCTTGTTTTGTAACTTGAATTTTTTCTGGAATTTTTCTAGCTCTTTTAGATGGTAGGATTGGTGTTCCACTTTTTGAAATTTCGCCTTTGTATAAATTTGAAAATTCATCACCTATTTCCTCATCTTCCTCAGAGCTGTCATCAAGTTGTTCTACATGTTTTCTTAATTTATAGACTGCACTTTCTGTTAAATCTGAAACTTTAATATTTCCTACAGCTATTTCTCTTAATGATATAACTGTATTTTTATCATTGTCTTTATCTAGGGTTGGTTCTATACCTGAATTTAGTTGGGTTGCTCTTTCTTTTGCAACTAACACTAATTCATAAGGACTATCAACTTTATCAATACAATCTTCTACTGTAATTCTTGCCATGCGAGTTGTTTATAGTGGGCTTATAAAAAAATCAAGGGGTATTTATATATATATTGGTTCAATTTTTTTTCTGAAAAGAAAGAGTAATAATACAATAATAACGATATAAATTGCACTAAACATTGCGATTAAATTAATGGTATATCCAAAATCAATCAATATTCCAAAAACTGCCGTTCCGGTAGCTGTAGCAAAAACCATTAATCCAGAAGTCAAAGCCTTAATTCCACCAATATATTTTACTCCATAAATTTCAGCCCATGTGGACGAGCCCAATACATTTGCTAAACCATTTGTAATGCCAATTAATCCTAAAAATATAAAAGATGAAAATGGACTATCGAATGAAAACAAAACTATAGATGAAAAAAAAATTGGGATGTTCATGTATATAAGTAATCTTCTACTTGAATATTTATCAATTAAAAAACCAGAAATAGATAAAGTTATTACAGATAAGATTGAGTAAACCATAAATGATTGAGCCATAACAAATGGTCCCCAATTCTTTGATGAAACAATAAATGATTGATAAATAAAAACACCTGTAGCAATTGACGGCATAGATAACATGTTTAATATAATTATATAAAATCTATAATCTTTTAAAACTTCAGATCTTGTCCATTGTTTAATATTAGTATTTATTGTTTCACTATTATTTAAAGAAACTTCTCTAGAATCTAATTTGAGTTTTTTAATCAAAATAAATGAAATAATTGGCAGTGTGATCAAAATTAATATTGCAATAGAAATCCAAATATTTCTCCAGTTTGTTATTGTTAATAAAAAAACCATTAAAATTGGAAGAATAAATTCAGCTGCTGACAAACCTAACCAAGTTATACTTAAAGCTTTACCTCTTGTTTTTTCAAAAAACCTTGCAACAGTAGTGGTTGCAGTATGTGACATTAATCCTTGACCACTTAACCTAAGAAGGAAAAGTCCAATAAACAATAAAGGTATAATTTTAATTGTAGAAAAAAAATAACAAGCAATAGAAAGTAAAATTATTACAAATAAAGAAAATTTAAAAACATCCATATCATCTATTTTTTTACCAACCCACATTAACATCAAACTACTGAGCAAAGTAGCCGAAGCATAAATTGTGCCAAATTGTCCGTGGGTAATTGATAGGTCGGCTCTTATACTGGAGTTAAATATTCCAATAAAATAACTCTGTCCAAAGCTTGAAAAAAATGTAAAAATAAAACCAAATAAAATTACTTTTAAACTTAAACTTTTAAACATTTTAAAATATGTCTTGTAATGTTGCTTTCATAGGTCTTGGTGTTATGGGTTATCCAATGGCTGGTTATATATCAAAAGGCGGTCACAATGTAACTGTTTATAATCGAACTACTACAAAAACTGACAAATGGATAGCAGAATACAAAGGTGCAAGAGCTGATACTCCTGCAAAAGCTGCTGAGAGTGCTGACTTCATATTTACATGTGTTGGAAATGATAATGATCTTCGTGAAGTAACATTTGGAGATAATGGAATTTTTAAAACAATAAAAAAAGATGCTGTATATATTGATAACACAACGGCATCAGCATCAATAGCAAAAGAAATTTATGAATATTCAAAAAAAAATGGCTTTGGATCTTTAGATGCTCCTGTATCTGGCGGTCAAGCTGGTGCAGAAAATGGCGCACTAACAGTCATGATTGGTGGAGATAAAGCTGACTTTGACAAAGCTAAAGATAAAATAGACTGTTACAGTAAAAAAATGAAACTTCTTGGAAATGCGGGAAGTGGTCAACTTGCAAAAATGGTAAACCAGATTTGTATTGCGGGCTTAGTCCAAGGTTTATCTGAAGGAATTAATTTTGGAATGAAAGCTGGATTAAATATGGAAGACGTAATCGAAGTTATCTCAAAAGGAGCTGCTCAGTCTTGGCAAATGGAAAACAGATATAAAACAATGATTGGTGGTAAATTTGACTTTGGTTTTGCAGTTGATTGGATGAGAAAAGATTTAAAAATTGCTCTAGATGAAGCAAAAAAGAATAATTCTCTATTACCTGTTACAGAAATAGTTGATAAGTACTACGAAGATGTTCAAAAAATGGGAGGTAACAGATGGGACACATCTAGTCTTATCAAAAGATTAAGTAAGTAATCTCGTATGCAACCAGCATACTATGAAAATTTTAATGAAATAAAGAAAAAGATTTGGCTAATGTTAAACGATGCAGTTACAAACCGTAGCTCCCCTTTTAGAATACCTGTTTTTATTTGTGGAAATCAAGAAGACTTCGATGGAAGAATTGTAGTTCTTAGAAAATCTGATCAATCAAATAATCTTGTCCAATACCATAGTGACCTTAGATCAGATAAAATCGCAAAATTAAAAAATAATAGAAATGCAGCTATGCTTTTTTATGACAAGAAAGAAAAAATACAGGTTAGATTAAAGGTTGAATGCACTGTTAATCATGAAAATGAAATAACAAATGAATCTTGGTCAAAAACAGGACACATCAGTAGGAAGTGTTATTTAGTTTATAATGGACCAGGTGTAGAGTCTCCTATCCCAACATCTGGATTAAAACCTGAATTAGATAATTTTGAATTTACCATGAAGCAAAGTGAAGAAGGATATAAAAATTTTACTGTTATTCAGTGTAGAATTAAAAGTATTGAATGGCTTTATTTAGCAGCCAAAGGTCATCGAAGAGCTAGATTTGATTTAGAGAATAATAAAGAACATTGGTTAATTCCCTAACCTATTATTTTAGCATAGCTGCAATTACTGAACTTGAGAAAAAGATAGTTAAAAAAATTATCAAAATTTTATTCGTAAATTTAGAATATAGATTTTGAGTATTTTTTCCAATTATCTTGATAACGTTTTGCATTTTCACTTATAAGTTTAACTTCTTCATCGGTTACTTTTCTAATAATTCTTCCTGGAGAGCCAACTACAAGAGAATTATCAGGTATTTCTTTTTTTTCAGTCACCAGTGCGTTTGCTCCAATGATGCAATTGTTTCCTATCTTGGCACCATTTAAAATAACAGCACCTATTCCAATTAAATTATTATCTCCAATAGTGCATCCATGGAGCATAACCATATGTCCGATGGTAACATTTTTTCCAATCTTTAATGAATATCCTGGATCTGTATGTAGAACACTGCCATCTTGAACGTTTGATCCCTCGCCTATTAGAATATTTTCTATATCTCCTCTTAAAGTTGCATTAAACCAAATACTTGTATTTTTTTCTAAAGTAACATCCCCAATAACTGTTGCATTAGACGCAACCCAATTATCACCTGAATTTTTTACTTTTTTATTTTCCAATTCATAAAACATATCCTATATAATGTTTATCATGCCTGCTGTAAAAACACCAATATGTGATTTTGGAAAAAATGCTAAAAATTTTCAATTAAATTCTACTGATAATAAAATTATTTCACTTAATGACATCAAAGGTAAAAATGGAACTTTAGTAATGTTTATTTGTAATCATTGTCCTTATGTTAAGGCTGTAATTGAAGACATTGTTGAAGATTGTAAAATGTTAGAAAAGCTTGGTGTTAATGCGGTGGCAATTTCATCTAATGACGTAAGTAGCCATCCAGAAGATTCTTTTAACAATATGATTAATTTTTCAAAAAATTATAAATTTAATTTTCACTATCTTTTCGATGAAACACAAGAGATTGCAAAAGCTTATGACGCAATATGCACTCCTGATTTTTTTGGATACAATAATAATTTAAAGTTAGAATACAGAGGAAGAATTAGAGAGTTAAGAGACTTAAAACCTGTTAGAGATGGAGATAGTGATTTATACAAAGCAATGAAAAAAATTTCTGAAACAGGAAAAGGTCCAAAAGAGCAAATTCCTAGCTTGGGTTGTAGTATTAAATGGTTTAATAATTAATGTATTTGATTACAACACGCTCATTTCCACCAGAACTTGGTGGTATGCAAAATTTGATGTGGGGGTTAACTAATGAACTATCTAAAAACTTCATGCTAAAAGTTTTTGCAGATCATCAGAACAATCATAAAGATTTTGATGAAAAAGTTTCTTTTTCCATAGAAAGAGTTGGTGGAATTAAATTTATTAGAAAATATAGAAAAGCTCACTTAATAAATGAATTTATTAAAGGAAATAAAATTGAAGGAATAATTGCTGATCATTGGAAAAGCCTTGAATTAATTAAAACTGATAAAAAAAAAATATGCTTAATACACTCTAAAGAAATAAATCATAATAAAGACTCCAATTTAAATAAACGAGTTCTTAATGTTTTGGATAATGTTGAGGTAATTGTAGCTAATTCAAAATTTACAAAAAATCTTGCAATTAATTATGGAGTTTCAGCGAATAAAATTATTGTAATTAACCCTGGTGTAGATCCGGTTCAAAAATTATTAAAAAAAAATTTAGATAAAGTTGAAGATTTATTAAAAAACAAGTCACCTAAATTAATTACAGTAGCAAGACTAGATAAAAGAAAAAACCATGAAAAAATAATTATGTCTATAAAAAACCTAAAGCAAATATACCCTAACATAATTTATATTTGTATTGGTGATGGTGAAGAAGAAAAAAATATTAAAAAACTTGTATATGAACTGGATTTACAAGAACAAGTAATGTTTTTTAAAGATATTTCTAGCGAACTTAAAAATTCACTTGTAGCTAAATCAGATATTTTTGTTATGCCTTCAATAATTCACAAAAAATCTGTTGAAGGTTTTGGTATTGTTTATATTGAAGCTGCACAATATGGAATACCCTCAATTGGAGGTATAGATGGTGGTGCTGCTGATGCAATTGATAATGAAAAAACTGGGTTAATTTGCGATGGAAATAATTTAGATGAGATTTATTCTTCTATTAATTCAATGTTAGAAAATAATAAATATTTAGAATATGGAAAAACAGCTAAAGAAAATTCTATTAAATTTAAATGGGATAAAATTATTGAGGAATATAAAAAAATTCTAATCTAAAGTATTGGATATTTTTTCAAAAACTTTTTCCGGACTTAGTTTATTTAAATCTTCTACTTGTATTGCTTTAAAGTTTTCTCTTTCAATGCTAACTTTGAATGCAGTGGTATGTTTTCCAAATAAAGTTAATCCATTTACACTTAAGTGAGCTGCTATATGTGCTGGTCCTGTATCATTGGCTATAACAAATGAACTATCTTTAATTAAAGAAGATAATTGTGAAATATTTAATATCTTTTCATTATCTAATATTGAAATTGCATTAATATCTTTAGTATTTTTAGTTTCCAATGGGCCGGGTGCTACAACAATTTTATATTTATCATTATATTTTTTTTTAATTAGTTCAATTAATTCATTATAGTAAGGCCACTTTTTAATACTTAGGTGCGCTGAACAAAAAGGGAATAAAACTATATATTTTTTTAAGTCATACTTATTTTTTATATTATCTATATTTGTACAAGCCCAACTAAAATCAGGTTTCAAAGTAGCTAAAGTATTTAGACCTGAAGTTTTCAACTGATGATCAAACCTATCTAAAATAGGATTTTTATCAAACTCTACTTTAGGAATGTTTGTTGGTAAAGTTGTTTCTGAACTAGACCATTTATCGAATTTTGATTTTGGAAATAAAATATTTTTATAAAAAATTGTTCTTGATGAATTTTGAAGGTCATAGGCTTTTTGAAAATTTAAGTTTTTTAAAGTTCTAGTTAATTGATAAAGATAAATAAGATTAAATCTGGATAACCTTTTATCCAAAACAATATTGTGAATAAATGGATTTTTTTTAAATAATTCAAAATAAGGTTTTGTTGTTAATAAATGTATCTGATCTTCTTTATGATTTTCAGAAATATCTTGAATTGCCCCACAAGCTTGCGCTATATCTCCTAAAGAACCGTGTTTGATAATTAAAATATTAGACATATTTTTAACAAGTTAACATACTATAAATTTTTATGAATAAAATTCTAGTTGAAGTGTCAGTTGGAGAGCTTTTAGATAAAATTTCTATTTTAGAGATAAAAAAAGTTAAAATTAAAGATTCAGAAAAACTAAAATTCATTAATGATGAGTTTGGTGTTTTAAAAGAACAATTAGATAAGAATGTAAAACCTGACGATATACTTGGCACTTTATTTCAGTCTTTAAAAGAAATTAACACAAAACTTTGGGATATAGAGGATGATAAAAGAATGTGTGAAAAAAATAAAAATTTTAGTGAAAAGTTTATTAAACTTTCAAGAGACATTCATTTTCTAAATGATGACCGTGCTAAAATCAAACTAGAAATAAATAACCATACTGGTTCAAAGATAAAAGAAATTAAAGAGTACACCTCTTACTGAAAACTATATTTTTTTTCTAAATATTTTATTAAATTATGAATTAAAAAAGTCATAAACAAATAAATACCTCCTGCTATAAAAAATATCTCTAGTGGTTTATATGTGGTTGAAACAATATGTTTAGCAACTCCAGTTATGTCCATTAGTGTTACCGTACTTGCCAAGGATGTTCCCTTCATCATTAATATAATTTCATTACCGTATGCAGGCAAAGATTGTCTAATGGCAACGGGTATCTGAATTTTATAAAAAATAATTTTATTTGATACTCCTAAGCTTTTACCGGCTTCAATAATTCCAGGTTTAATAGTTTCAAATGCTGATCTTAAAATTTCTGACGTATAAGCACCAGTATTTAAAGCAAAAGCAATAATTGCACACCAATACGGTTCTTTAAAAATAACCCAAAGAAAAGTTGATCTAAAGTATTCTATTTGCCCTAATCCAAAATAAATTATGAATATTTGAACCAATAAAGGTGTTCCTCTAAAAACATAAGAATATCCATAAGCAAATTTATTTATAAATGGGTTTTTATTTAA
>Ga0114997_10001804_pt1 | contig 17543 bp, 11 predicted proteins | sample ArcticOcean_MG_C_2_FD_87045 | JGI IMG/M metagenome (GOLD analysis project Ga0114997, IMG submission 87045) | Marine microbial communities from western Arctic Ocean - ArcticOcean_MG_CB4_136 | ecosystem: Environmental > Aquatic > Marine > Oceanic | place: Arctic Ocean: Canada Basin | collected...
AGTACCATTGTACTGGTACCTACTACATCTATTCACTGCTATTTGCTTCTTCCATTTTGACCATCACCTCCAATCGCCGGCGCAAATCTGGATCGTTTTTGTAATTTAAATCATACCACTCTCGACTCATCCCGGCTTTTTCTCTCTCTTCGTGCGCGAACGGTCCTTTCAAAACGTCCGGCGCGCACCTCTCCACGGCCGATAAAAACCGCTTCCCCAATTCTTCCTCGTTTCCTCTCTCGATGTTCTCCTCTCTCGCGCAAATCTCTCGAAACCAATGCACGCCGACTGCGACGTGGTTCAACTCCTCCTTCGTAATTCTCTCCACAATCGCCGCCGATCGGTTATCGCCTCTCCCGACTAACTTCTCTCTCAACCTTGGCCCCGCGTCTAAACCTCTCGCCTCTTGCGCCATCGGCACCACGGCCATCCTGTCCAACGTATCCTCGCGACTTTCGAAGCATCCCAGCCAAAGCATGTCGTGCGCGTCCATCTCTCCGTACTCGTGCCCTAACTCTTCCAACCTTTGCAAACACCAACTCAAATGCCTCGACTCGTCGTCCGCGACGCGCGCGAAATCCAAGTAAAACTCTCTCGGTAACCCTCGAAATCGAGCCACGGTATCCCACGCTAAATCGATCGCGTTCAACTCGATGTGCGCGACGGTGTGCAACACGTGCGCGGAAAAAGACGACAAAGGCGTGTTCTTCGGCGACGGCACGGAAAACGGCATCACTAACGTCGGTTTCGCAGGTCTCGCCGGGCGCGACGGGAAGACTTTGTCTTCTTTCTCGGGCGTGATGATAACTTCGATCTCGCCTCGTAAAAATCGACCGAACGCTCGGTGCGTCAGCGCTATTTTGCTCTCTATGCAATCCGTGTCGTACACGATAGTTTTCGCGTACTCTTGCAAACATCGACACGTGTTCTCGCTTTCATCGAGAGCTTTCTGGACTTTTGCTTTCGCTTTTGATGACAGGTATTGGCCTTCCGTTGGTTGTAAAGACGTAGACTTCTTCTTATTCGTCGCATTCCAAGAGCGCACATTATCCAGCGGCAACGCTCGGTATTTCTCGATAATGTTCTCATCAAAAGACGAAGATGCGGAAGACACAGACGCAAAAACTGTGAGTCGTCTCTTTTGCCCTCTTCTCGTGGACAGTTTAGTCGAGGAGGAGGCCGAGTGAAAGGCGCAGCGGCGGTACCATCGAAGACCCCTGAGCGGCGTCATTTTCCCCGAGAAAAGTGAAGTCACATCGCGTCACTTTGAAAGCTTTGAAAGCGAGAAGAAAATGTCCTCTTTGAGAGAGAAAAGAGAGGAGGAAGACGCGTTGCTCCGTCGAGCGGCAAACGCGGCAACAGGAGCGACGAATGCTACGAATACTCACGGGTTTAAGAGCGGGAACGAATACTTCGAAGATGAAGAGGAAGACGTCGATGTGGCGGCGATGATGGGATTTCGCGGAGGTTTCGGAAGCAAAAAGAAGAAGCACGACGGTCGAGAACAACACCAAGAACAACAACAACACGGAGAAAAAGGAAAAGGACAACGGGAAGAGACGGAGAGAGGAGAACGGGACGACGAGGATGATTTGAGTGTTGTTGGAAGAAGAGTGCAAAATTCGAAGAAGCGAGAAGAGGGAGACAAAGAAGAAGCTTTGAATGCGAACGAAGCGGAAGACGACGACTTGGAAGAAGACCAAGAGTACGAAAAACTTCCAATGTCCGACGAAATTGCACTGGGATCTGCGCACAAGAAAACGGTGACGACGATTGCGATCGAACGGACCGGGTCTCGGTTCGTCACCGGCGCGAGAGACGGGTTCGTGAAACTGTACGATTTTAACGGCATGAGGAAAGATTTGCACCCGTTTCGAGAGATTGAACCGAACGAAGGGTACCCCGTGCACTCGTTGGACTGGTCGCCGAGTGGGGACGCGTTTGTCGTCGCGACTGGGTCGAATAAAGCGAAAGTGTTCGATCGAGATGGACGAGAGCTCGGGGAATTCGAGAGCGGCGACATGTACATTTTAGATAGCAAAAACACGAGAGGACACACGCATAACGTGACCAAAGCGTGTTGGAATCCAATCGAGAAGAATTTAGTAATCACGAGCGCGGATGATGGAACCGTGAGGATTTGGAACGTGGATTATCTGGGCGATCCGAGAGGCTCGCAACGGTCCGTCGTGAAGCCGCAATCGGTCAAACCCGGGAGATTTCGGGCGACGACGTGCGCGTTTAACATGGACGGGAGCTTGATTGCGATGGCGTTGACCGATGGAAGCATACAGTTATTCCCGGCAAATTCAAAGAGAGGAAATATTATGAACAGTAATAGTAGCAGCGCGAATAGAAATGGAGGAGGAGGCGGCTCGAACGCGTACAAATCCACCTCGGTAGGTTTAGTCTTACCGCCGAGTCAGCAAAGTCACTTGGATAACAACTGGACGTCGATAAACAGACCGAAACAGTTGTTCAAAAAATGTCACCAACCGGACGAAGAAATAACCAGCTTATGTTTCAACGAGGAAGATGGGCGACACCAAATGCTCTCGAGAGCGACCGATGGGACGTTAAAAGTCTGGGATTTACGCAACGCGCAAAAACCGGTGAAAGTGTTTGACGATTTGCCGGCGTCGTACGGAGAAGCGACGGTCGCGTATTCACCGAACGGGTCCAAGTTTTTCACCGGTTGCGATGGCGAAGACGATGGTAAAAGCTTCTCCTCGACTGGGAGTTTACACGTGTTTGACTCGCAAACGTTAGAGCGCGTGGCTAAAATCTCCTCCTCGGAACAAAACGTCGTCTGCGCCACTTGGCACCAACGGTTGAACCAACTCTTCGTCGGGAGTGGAACGAACGACCGAAAGCTCGGATCTCGAGGAAAAGTTTCGCTCTTATACGACACGAATCTCTCCGCGGTCGACCGAGGCGCCATGTTAGCGATTGGCAAGAACCCTCGCTCGAAAAACGCGGACGATTTCTACCGCCGCGTGGACGTGCAAAACATTTTACACGTTCCAAACGCGTTGCCGTTATTCCAAGAACCCGTCGACAAATCCGGTCGTAAACGCCGGTTAAACAAAATCGAGCGGAACGATCCAAACATCTCGAAAAAGCCACAGACCGACGGCTCCGGCGCCGGCGACCGCCCGGCGCAAAGAGGTTCGACGTTGCTCACGCAACACTTGTTACGAAACGACGGCTTGCTCAGTGACCAAGATTGGAGATTGGGCGACGCGAGAGAGTCCATCTTGCGCCACGCGAAAGACGCGGCAGAGCACAACGTCCACACCAACGCGGAACCGAACGAAATTTGGTACGACTCGGACCAGGATAAAGACGATTCCGAGGACGAAGAAGCCGCCGACGGAGAAGACGACGACGGAGACGAGGAAGCGGACGAATAGAATATAGTAACGATTTTAAAATAGTAGTACTAAAGTAGGCCACACAGAGGCATCGTAATAATAATAACAACATGCACGAATTATCCCGCAATCGCGAGTGTTTGTTTTCACATTCATTTCTCGTCGACGCGTTCACGTTTCGTCCGCGCATCATCGTCATCTCCTCCTCAACAGACAGACAGACACATTATTCCTCATCCAATTACAAAGCTTTCCTCACCAAAGCGGCGACGTCACTCATATTTTTCGCTTTCAGTTTCGGGAACGGTCGTTTCTCCGTGATTGTCCACACCGTTTTCTCGTTCACGAGCACTTCAAACGTCCCCGCGGAGGCGTCTCGCGTGATCTCTAACTCGCCGTGTAACTCCGCTTTCAACTGATTCGCGACGCGGACGAACGCTTGTCACATCTTCGAAACAGACGCTCGCGCGACATTTTTTGAGGAAGTAGTGATGCTCCGCTTAGAGACTTTCTTGACTGTCCCCTTGCTTTTCGTCGCGGACGTCTTTGTCGTCTTCTTCTTCTTTGCCGTTGCGCTGGCCATGTTTCTTTCGCGGCAAAATGAATGGAAAAATCTGAAGAATTTGAGGTTTTACGAACGTACAGTTGAGACTAAAAATGGTATATTCTCGCTACATCGTACGCGCTCTGAATGATAATGATCTCTCTCTCTCTCTATCGAAAACTACTTCTTGAACCACTTGGGGACGAAGGATTTCTTAGCCTGGTCGCTCATCATCGCTGGTTTGGCTTTTGCTTCTCGATCTTTGTCTTCTTCTTTCGAAGGAGGCTTAGGAGGAGGCTTTGGGCGTATCGGCGCCGAAGCGGAAGACTTTTGGTCGTGCAATCGAAGCATTTCCAAACACTTGGCGTTGAGCAGCGCGGATTCCTTTTCTTCTTCTTCGAAGGAGGAAGTGGTAGTAGTTTTTGTGGAGAAGAAGATTTTCGCGGCGGGGGCTAAGCCGGCGTCGTATAAGGATTGGTTCGCGTCTCGGCCGTTTCGTTTCAAGACGCGTTTCGGAGGCGCGACGAAGAGTTCAAAGCTCGGCGCGTTTTGAGTACTTTTATCATCCTTGGATAAAATCTCCTCAACGAACGCGTACACGTCCTCGACGGTTTCTTTGTGCGCGTCGAACACCGCTTCCACGCACACGTCCGAAATTGGTTTCTGTTGAAACATAATCCGTATCGTCGCGTGTCGCACTTTCTCTCTTCGCCGTTGCGCTTCTCGCTCTCGATGCTTCTTCGTCAACAAGGCATTCCCGTTCTCTAATTTACGTCTGTTTGACGTCACAATCTGCGCCGCTTCCGCACTGGACAGCTCAAAAAACGCCTCGGGTAATTCCTCATTCGCGGAGACTAAACCGGTGGTTGGATCCATTTTGCGTTCCTCCGCTTCGGCGTCTAAAGTTTTCTGTCGAACCACTCGAGCCGCGCGTTTGCCGAGAACAGAAGAAGAAGACGACGTCGCCGCTTTTGCGTCCTCGTCGTCACTCAGAACGACTGCTGATCGTTCTTCCATAGTTTCGTCTTCTTTGTGTTCTTTGTCTTTCTTCTCCGCTTTCGCGTCCGCCGCGCTCGCCGGCGAGGCACCTTCAACGTGTAACGGTGGTTCTCCTCCTCCTCCTCTTCTCGCACCAAAACTGCTCTTATCATTCGCGAGGACATCTGAACCAACAGTTGTTCGTTTTCTAAATACTTTCAACCGCGCGTTCGTCGGTAAATTCAAATGCCGCAAAGGGCAGTCCATGTCTACTTTCACACCCGAGGAAGAGGCGGAGACTTTTCCCCGCGGTTGGTCTTCTAAACGAAATTCCAATTCATCAACGTTTATACTACTCTCTGATATCATCCCGAGTTTACTCGCGCACTCGAGCAAACAGTCCCTCAACGGTTTCATCGGCGGTAAAGATTTGAGGGTTATTTTTGATCTGCCGTCCTCGGAGAGGACGGTGATGGTGGTGGCCATGATGTGATGTGATGAATGTGTGTGGGTGATTAATTGTGTGGTAAAACGCTTTGCAAACGAAACTAAGTACTACGTGTCTACAATGTCTACAACTTTCAGCTAATTAAATTAACGGCACTCTGGCGACGTAAATACCTTGCCTGGCTAAACTCTCTTCGACGTCTGCGCTTCCTTGCGGTGGTTCAATCTTGTAAAATTTACTGTACGCGACCAACAACTCGCACCCGCGCTGGAGCAGCGTCGGGTAGTGACTGCGTAAGGAACCGTCGACGTCCATTTCGAGTTCACGAATTCGAGTCCAGGTTTTACCGTTGTTTGCAGATAAGGCGACTTTGAGAAAGGTGCGGCACCGGGAGCACCCTTTGGCTGGATGCTTGGCGTGGTCGTTGAACGCGAGCGCGAGTAAACCGCTCGGTTGGAGACGAATCATGTCGATTTTCGAGTTTGGATTCGGGACGTCTTTCATCGCCGACGCGTCCGTCCACGTTTGACCGCCGTCGAGAGATTCCGAGCGGAACACGTACCCAGCTTTGGTTCGAAAGACCATCAGTAAGTGGTCGTCCGTTTCCATTTCGACGACGGCATTTTCAATCAACCACGTATTTCGACCTCGAATGGTTTCGGACGGATACCAAGATTCGCCGTGGTCGTCGGAAAGTAAAACGCCTGCGCCTTCTTTTCCGTTCAGTTTTGAACAACCTTCTGGATTGACCGATGGCGATTCTAACATCGCGCGTTCGTTCCAATACGGCAGAACCCATCTACCGGACCGTCTCAACACGATCGGTTTATTCGCGGTGACTTTCGGTATCCCGTCGTCAAAATCCTGACTCAACACGATCTTCTCCGTGTGCGTCCACGCGCCGCTGACTACGTTAAACTTCTTCGCCAAAATATCCCCTCCCGGCGCGTAATCCATCCCCGGCACTCGAGACCCGCACCCATTCGTTCTCGATTGCGAATAAAACAACCAAATCTCGTGGTTTTTCCTCGGATTGGCGAACAAAACCGGACCCCACACCGCGCCGTTTTCACCCGCGTCCGTCGGCACGCTATAACTCCCCACGTCCGCGAAAATCTTCCTTTGCTCGTTCGCCGTCAGCTCTTTAAATCTTAACCGCTCCCCCTTTCCGTCCGCTTCCGCCATCACTATCCTTTGTTTCGTCCCTTCAATCTTCTCGCTCGTTTGCCACGCGAGCAATACGTTCCCTCGCGCCGGTCCTTTCCACGGCAAAGTCTCCACCATCGCCATGTGCTTATAGTTCCCTTTCAAAACATTGTCCACATCGTACAAAGACACCGGTTCGCCTGGGCACCATCGATCCTCCTCTTCCTCATTCGTGTTGAAAATGTTCGCCGCGCTCGCGGTGCGTTCGGTCACCTCTAAAGGGCAAAAGGCTGCACTTTCACCAAAATCACCCCCAAACGAGACGGTAAAACTGTTATTATTCACTCGTTCTAAGCACCTCGTTTTCCTCTGCTCTTTTATCGTGTCTTCCACGGAGTGGATTTCTCCGTGCCATCCGGGTAAGCGATCGTGGTCGTGTGCTCTACTACTCTTCGCTAATACCGATGATGATTCGCCGCCGAACGACAAAAGAATCACCAGTGAAAGAAGAGAGAGGAAGACGATATTAAAACGCATGGTAGTATTACTCGTTCTTGTTCTCTCTCTCTCTCTCTCCTCGTCCGTTCTTGTAGAAAAGAGCGCCGGAACCGGCAAAGAAAGCTCCTCCTTCTTCCTCTTTCGTGTTTTCTATCTAAACTTTTGTGGGGAAAAGGGTCGTCATTTCCAAAGCACGGAAGTGCAATTTGTACTCTCTTTTAACGCTCTTTCTCTCTCTCTAAAGGACCTATTAAATCGAAAGCGTCGTTTGTTTCCGGACTAACGAGAAGTGCTGCGTTCGTTTTTGTTGTTTCATCGATCAAAATGGGCAAGAAAGCGAGCAAGCGCACGAAAAACTTCCAAAAGAATCATCTCCAATCGTCGGTCGCGAACCGGCGGCGGCACCAGAAGATTTCGAGGACGGATGAGAAGAAGAAAAGAAACGAGGAAAGTCGACTGAGACGAGAAATCGAAGAAGAGGAAAACGAGGAGGATGAGGACGAAGAAGGAAAAGATGAGGAGGAGGAGAGAGGGTTCGCGGACGCCAAGAGCGAGAAGAATAAGAAGAAGAAAGAATTGGAAGAGATGGACATCGACGAGTTTTTAGACGCGAGCGATGACGACGAGGAGGACGATGACGACGAGGACGACGAGAGCAGCGAGGACGACGATTCAGACGACGAGGATGAAGAAGACAACGACGACGCAAAAACGAGAGAGGAAATGAAACAGCACAAGAAACATTTAGAGTCTCTGAAAGAGACGGATCCTGAATTTTACGAGTACTTGCAACAGGAGGATAAAGAGTTGTTGGAATTCGACGACGATGAAGAGGACGATTCAGAGGAGAAACAAAAGAAGGACGAGAGCAGCGAGAGCGATTCCGAGAAAGGAGGATCAAACGAAGCCTCGAAACGCGCGAAAACGAAGCGAAAGAAATCGGAGAACAGACAATCCGGGAAGACGTTGACGTCGGCGCTCGTGAAAAAATTGTGCGAAAACGCCAAAGGCGGGAAGGCGTTGGGCGCCGCGAAGCATTTGTTCACCGCGTATAGGGCGGCGTGTCACTACGGCGACGAGGAGAATGAGAACGATCAGACGATGTTGAAGTTGGCGAGCTCGAGCGCGTTTAACGATTTGGTGCAGTTTGTGTTGGCGGAGGCGGATGATATTTTTAGAGGCGTGTTGGGAGATAAGCCGGCGAAATCGACGCAAGAGCAATACGATTACGAGCCGATGAAATCAAACAGATGGAAGAAAGTTGAGCCGGTTGCGAAATCTTACATCGGGAACACGTTGCATTTACTCGGACAGTTGACGGATGCGTCGATGACGTCTTTGGTTTTGAGACGGTTGGCGGCGTCCGTGGCGTTTTTGAAACCGTTCGAGCGGTTGACAAAACGCGTGACGAGAACGACGTTGATGTGTTTTTCGAGCGGGGAGCCAAGATTGAGGGTAAGTGCTATAGTTTTACTGAGAGCGATTGCGGCGACGTGTCCAGGACCGGCTTTAGAGAGAGCGGTGAAAGGGGTGTACCGAGCGTACGCGAGCAACGCAAAGTTTATGAATGCGAATTCGGCGGAGAATATCGCGTTTATGAGCGCGTGCGTGGTGGAAATGTTTGGCATCGATCAAAATCAATCCTACGGGTTAGCGTTTGCGTACATTAGACAACTCGCGACGTTATTGAGAAATGCTTTGGCTCAAAAAACAAAAGATGCGTTCAAATCGGTGTATTGTTGGCAATACATAAACTGTTTGGAATGTTTTGAGCGGATATTAACCGCGCACGCGTCGAATAGAGAGTATAGCAGCAAAGGTTCCGGCGAGCAAACAACAAAAGACGGATCTACTTCGGTTTTACGACCGTTGGCGTATCCGGTGCAACAAATTGCGCTCGGTGCGGCGAGAGTATTGCCTTCGGCGCGATACGCACCGCTTCGCATTCGTCTTTTGAAAATTCTCAATAGGCTTTCGAGGTCGATGGAGACGTTTGCACCAGTTGCACCACTCGCCCTGGAACTTTTGAACTTTTCCGAGTTGTACAAAGCGCCAATGTCAACGAAAACGCCCAGTCCAGATTTTACGCTCGCTTTGAGAGTTTCTAAAACGGAGTTGCGCTCTCCGGCTGTTCAGGACGTCGTCGTCGAATCCGCGTTTGAGGAGCTCGGCGAACACCTCGAGCAACATGCGTATTCAGTCGCGTTTCCAGAGATTTCTCACGCAGTGACGAGAGAGTTGAAACGATTCAATAAGAAAACAACCGTTGGTAGATTTAAAAAACAAGCGAAGCAAATGTTGGATGCGATTGAACGCAACGCGGATTACATCGAGAGGAAAAGAGATGACGAGGCGGATTTTGCGCCGAAAGACATCGAGAAAGCGAAGAGTTTCTTACACGGAGAGAAAGTGGAAGGAAAAGCACCGTTGACGAGGTACGTGAAACAGTTGAGAGATAGAGGGAAGGAAAGGCGCGCGGCAATGCAAGCCATGGATGTGTCTATTCGCTCGAACAAGTTTCACGGCGATGAGTCATCCTCTTCGGATGATGACGACGACGACAGGGATGACGAGGATGATGATCACAGAAGAGGCGACGAGGAGGAGGACGAAGATGATGACTTCTTGAACGGAGATAACGACGGTGGCGACGACGACGACGAGATCATAGACGGAGACGAAGCGTTTGAAGAAATGAAGAAACGCAAGCGTAAGTCGGGTGTGGACGAAGAAGACTTGTACCTCGGTAAGGAAGATTTAGTCAAGGAATTGGAGCTCTCGTCAGACGAAGAGAACGACGACGAAGACGCCAAACCAGTGCCGACGAAAAAAGCGCGGAAGAAGGGCGGTAAGAAGTAATTAGTACTGGTTGAAAGTGTTTGTTGTTTATGAATACATTATTACAAAATGGTTCTCTAAAGTTATCAAAATAAATGTTCCTCAGTACTACGGGAAAAGTTATAATAAATAGCTAGTTGTACCAGGTACAAAGAAGTATGTTCTCCTTCACAAACACGCAGTAAAATGGTAAATGTTATGCGCAAGATTAACTGCTGTTGTTTGTGCTTTTCTTGACTTCGTTCGTTTTCCTTTTCGGCGTCGCTTTCGCGTCCACCGCCTCTCCTCCGGTCAAATTCATCAAAAGGCTCGCGTACTGCGCAGCTTGGGCCGACTTACCGCCTTGTTGTTGTTGTTGTTGTTGAAGTAGTAACAATTGTTGTTGTTGCTGCTGCTGCTGTTGAAGTTGTTGAAGTTGTTGCTGTTGTTGCTGCATGAAAGGCGCTCCGCCCAAGTCATTCATCCATCGCGCAACCGCCGCTTGCTGTGCTTGCTGCATGGCAAGAATAGTAGCTTCGGGCGCAGATGTAGCTTGCGCGTTGACGTTGTTTCCCATAGAATCAACACCGGTTCCCCCCGAACCGCCTGAATTTCCACTTCTGGTGGCTTTCTTCCCGCCGCTGATGTTATCGTTGTTCTCGGTCTCGCTCTGCGGTTTCTCACTCGTTGTCGAGGAAGACATGGTTTGCAATATCGCGTTCGCTTCCATGGTAGCTTGAGATGTTACAATAGGCAGTTGCGCTTGCACGAGCGTATTGACGTCCGCTTGCACCATACCATGCTCAACTGATGACATTGCAATAGTTGAAATTGCCGTACCAATTCTCCATCCGGTGATTTTGGCCAACGTGACTACGCGTTCGGAAATATCCGCACCCGGGGAATCGCCGTGAATCATCTTTGCATTTCTCGCGATTTCTTCGCCAACTCTGGCAGCAGCGAATCCAACAAGAGATGCGGCCAAATTGACGTCGTATCCAGCGACGGAAGATAGCAACTGCGCAACCTGAGCGTCTGCGTTGGAAGCGCTGTGCACACCCGCGAGTACCGCGGCGTCCGCGTTGGCTCCCGGCTGACTCCCCACCGAGCCAAATCCACCACCTGCGGCGTTTCGAGCAGCGGTGGCGATTTGCGCGCCCGAAACGCCCGGAAAGTTGAAAGGAAGCTGATTGCTGCCGTTACTCGCCGTCGATGGAACACCAACCATCAAGTTGGGAAGCAAAACTTGCTGTCGAGCGACTGCAGCTGCCGCTGCAATATTTGGCGGTTGTCGCATGAATGCTGGTCCAGCGCCTCCAAGCGCGTTGCCTGCTGCGCTCGCAAGTCCGGCTAAACCAGCGGCAGCATTCATGGCGGGTGTCTCGGTGTTGTTTCTGCCATCCGCTCCATCCCCATCACCACCGCCATAACCACTCGCATGTTGTACATTCGGAGCACCACGATCTTTGCGTCGACCAGAGCCCTTTGGAAGGTTGCGTTGCGTGCCGCCTTCTGTCCAATATCTCTGACATGCGCGACAATAATGTCGAGGTTGTGATAACAGACCGTTGTTGTAGTAGCAGAAACGAGTTTCGTTTGAGTTACATCTCGCACAGGGGCGATGGTTGTTCACATCTTCGCGACCAGCAATGTTCTGCTCTCTTTCGAGCTCTTTTTGCGTCTTTTGTGGTTGCATTTGTTGCTGTTGCGCGTCTCGCTGCTCAATGATATCCGTCGCCGGTGTCATCGGCATGTCCCCGTTTTCATCCGGCGAGTTGCGATCTGCCTCGTCCTCGACATCTTCATCCGTCGCAATTTCTACCTTGACTTGCCCACCGCGATCTTTGTCACCTTCTTTCGGCATTTGAATGTTCAAAGTCGTCTCGGCCCCAGATCCGCCGCTACCATCGTTTCCAGACCCTCCGGAACCTTCACGACTACCCCCAGAATTTGCTCGCGGCGACATCCCTCTAGGGTTCGGTTCTTCCGAATTCTTCCCAGAACCACCGGCAGAACCTTGATGCTCGCCAGAATCTGTGTCTTTCTCGTTGCCAGTGTCGTTTCCTTCGTCATCGTCATCCGTGTTGTTCATATCTCTCGCTCCGCGATGCGACGGCGAGTGCCTCGTTTGGCTTTGGTTCCGCTTTGAGCGCTCAGATCTTCGTTCGGATCGATTCTTATCGTAAACATTCTCCAGCACGGTCGTTTCTTTCTTATTCGTCGCGTCTTCATTCGATATGCCGTCGGTATTTTCGTTGCCGGCGGCGGCGTTATCGCCTTCGTTGAAGTGTGCCCTTTTCGACTGATTGCCTCCTCCCACGTTGCGTTCGTTACTGCCGTACTTTTCCAAATCGTGTTCAGGCGCCGCCGACGTGGTTTCTCCCGAATGCGTCGGTCGAGCTTTGTTACCGCCCAAACCCGGGCTCGCTGCGCGTTTGTGCTTGTTGTTCTCGTCGTCGTTCTCTTCTTCCTCTTTCTTCAACTTGTCGATTTGATCCTGTTTCTTTTCTTTTCCAGCCTTTGCGGACATTTTGCCGCCCAATCCTTTCGATTGCGTCTGTCCTTTCTCATCGCTCGACGTTCCGTTATCAACTTCGTTGCTCCCTTTATTTCGAGTGTCGGTGCCTTCGTTTGAACCACCTCGGCCTCCGCTACCTCCACCATCTGTGATTGGATCCGATCCTCCGGAACCTCCGTCGCTATTCCCTCTCTGTACCTTCGCCGGTGCCGCCAGCGTTGCTAAATTCTTCGTGCTATTATTATTATTGTTATTATTATTGATCTTTCTCGTTTTTTGGTCCAATCCTGAAGGCAAACTTGAGGCAAACATAATCGCAGCCGTCTCCATCGCGTCTCGAATCTTTGTCAAAGTCGCCGGTTTCTCGATGTACCCGTCAAACATGACCGAATGCCCGGCTTCGCCGGTCGACTCGCACAAACTCAAAAGCTCCCCATGTTTCAACGCCGTCACCGCAATAACTTTAATCGGCTCTTCCTCCTCGTGCCCAGGCTCTAAGTGTTCTCTTCGGAACTTCTCGTGCTTTCGGATCTCGGCTAACGTTTCGACCCCGTTTTCTTGCGGCATCATGATGTCCAACAAAATGCACTGCACCTCGCCTTGTTTCTCGTCAATGTATTGAATCGCTTCTTTCCCGCTCGTCGCCACCGGCGAGTCTTTAAACCCGAGCTGCTCTAACTGGTTCGTCGTTATCTGTGTTTTACAAAAGAAATTGAGGAGAAAAATGTCAGAAAAAATTTCGTTTGTTATCCCCTATCCTCGAGCGCGCGAGCAGAGAGAGAGAAAAGTACACGTGGCAGGGAAAGGCACTTTTATCCAAAACAAAAGTTTCCGCGCGCGGTTACACGGGCGATAGAAAACGTACCCTTCTGCACAAGCCAATATCGTCCACCACTAAAATCTTCTTCGACGCGTTGTTCATTTGGTTTTGATTCATCTGTTCCTCGTCGTTTAATCGTTTTTGTTGCTGCTTGTTTTTCGCCACCGTGGACGCCCTCTTCCCTGACGCGGAGCGTCCGGAAAGCTCGTCCAAGGAGGGGAAACGGCCTTGCTCTCGAAGTTTTTGTAACGCCGCGGTGACCTGATAAAGTGAGAAGAGGAAAGAATTTTAAAGTCAGTTTCGCATAATAACATAAACACATAACACGATTTCGTCGAGAACGTGCACGCGCGTGGTTCGCATCGTCGCTCTACCGAGCGCGCGCGTTAAAAAAAATGAATTCGGCGACCATTCGCGAACGAACGATTTTCGACCACGAAAGAGCCTTTTAGACGCACTTTTTCTCGGGTAAAGAATCCGCTGTGATTTATGTCCACGATGCTTTCGAGCGGTTTCATTTCTGCGATTTCCCCTGCACCAATCGCGAGCAACAGTTTTCCTAAATCCGAAGTTCTCACTTTACTCGGGGACCCTTCCACGGAGAGCAAGCTGAACGCGCCGGACAACTCGGATTCAAATTCTTCCTCCGACGAATTTTCCTCCCGTTGTTTTTTTTCAGCCTGTTCGCCTCTTTTCGAAGGCATCGTCGTCGTTTTTTTCCGAGCAGTCGTGCTCCGTCGTCGACTCGGCGCTATGTTGTCTTCTTGTTGCGAACGAGAAAAAAGTCGTTTAGCGCTATCTAAACGTTCGTTGTGTGTTTTCTCGCGCTTTTCTGTGCGTGTTTTATTTCTTTACGCGTGCGCAAGTGGTGGTTTATAGTGCGCGCGCGCCGTTCTTCTTATCTCGAAATTCTGACGAGTAGAGAGACGCTTTTTGCCTTTTTCTGCTCTGCGCTTTTTTTGACCTATCACTTAATTGATCTATCTCCAAAACGAGGTTTCCTGCGGTCCAGAAGCTCTCGAAAAAAAAGCTCCTCTTTTTTTGTGTGTCTTTGCTTTCGTCGTGTGACGGCGGCTGTGTTGTCCTCGTGTTTTCCTTTCGCCGAAAGCTCTCTCTCTCGGCGCTCATTAAATTTTTCCTCTCTTTTATCTGACTTCTTTAAAGGAAGACTTCTTTCCCCACAACACAACCACCTCCTGCCATTAAAGAAGAGGTGTTTGTTCTCTTCTGTGACAACAACAAAACACATTTATTACACACACGCGCAAAAAGAGAGAGAGAAAGAAGAAGAAAAAGAAGGAAAAGTTTTGTCACGATGGGAGCAGCTTCAAACGCAGCGGAGGAGACGCCGCCAAACCCGAACTTGCGAGCGAACGAAGACGCGATGCGACAGATCATGCATCTCGTGTTCTCTGAAATCAAACCGTTCGTGGCGCAGCACGAACCGGACGTCCCGGAGGAAGATTTACCGGAACTGTCCAGAACGAGAGATTTATCTAAAGCTGATTTTACCGTGCAGTGGAGTCGATTTTGCGCGAAGAGGAAGTTGAATCCCGCGGAGTACGTGAAGAATCTCTCGGAAACTATTCAAAAACAAATCGAAGACGGCGCGCACCAGGACGGGTTCATCAAGTCCGTCCAAGGCGTCGGGCCGTACATGAACATTTTCGTGAGGAGGCAAAAAGTTTTTAAACTGGCGATTAACGCCATCATCGAGCAAGGCACGAAGTACGGGTGCACGAACGCCGGGCAAGGGAAGAAAGTTATCATCGAACACACGTCGAGCAACCCGAACGCGCCGTTGCACATCGGGAACTTGAGAAACGTGATGATAGGCGCGCACTTGGCGAGAGTGATGCAAGCGTGCGGGTGCGAAGTCACGCAAGCGTTTTACGTGAACGATTTAGGAGCGCAGATTGGGTTAACGGCGTTGGCGTATTCGAGAATTTATACCAAGATAAAGCCGACGATGAAAATCGACCAGTGGATTGGCGCGATGTACGCGGTGATGAACACGTGCCAAGAGTTGCAACAGGTTGGCGTGCAACCGGGAGATTTAGAGGTACGCTTATTATTTTCTCTCGTTTCTTTCGTTTCTTTGTCGCCGCCGCCGGGTCGTCGGTTTTACCGCCCCGTGACCAATCAAACAAAGAATAAAGCAGATGATTATTGATTAAAAATTACTTTTTAACTCTCTTTCTGATTACGATGAGGAAACAATCAAAATCACCTCTGACAATATGATGCTTTGTTCTTGCGTTGGACGTGTCAACGAACTCTTTATTCTCTCTCTCTCTCTCTCTCTCTCTCTCTCTTTCTCTCGCCAACAATATTTCGCGCGTGCGTTGTGCATTTATCACAATCGAGACTGACACGTCTCCTCTTCCCTCTCTCCTCTTTCCGAAATCCATCGTAAAGGACGCGTGCAAAGCCGGCGAAGACGCCGTGAAAGCGTTGTTAGAGAAAGCCCTAGCTGAAGCCGGAAACGACGAGAAGAAAATAAAAGGTATCAACGAATACTTCGACATCTACCAAGATTTGCGAGGACGATTTCAAGACATGATGGATATCATGATTCAAGACGTTCGCGAAATTTCAGATATTAAAACCGAAGCCGGTAAACTCAACTTGGCGTACGAACGCCAAGAACCGTGGGCGATCAAAATCTTTCGCAAGATGGTCATCGATTGCTTAACCGGCGTTCAAGAAACTTTGTCCAACTACGGCGTGAAGCACGACCGTTTCGATTTCGAATCCGAGCTCGGATGGGAAGGCTCGAACGATAAAGTTTTGGAGATTATGAAAAACTCTGATTACTTTATCCCGCAAACGGAGTGCAACGACAAAGGCGTCCCACAGGGCGCGTATTTAGATATGGACGCGTTTATTTGCGACCAAAAGTTCAAAATCGGCAAAGGCGGGTATCAAAAAGACTACCCGCCGTTATACGTCTTGCGCCCGGATGGTTCTACTTTATACACCTACCGCGACATCGTCTACTCATTCAAGAAAGCCTCCATGTCGGATTTAATCTTGAACATCATCTGCTCCGAGCAAGATTTGGCGCAACAAAAAGTAGCGCTCGGGATGTGCATGATGAATCCAGCCATGAAAGGCCGGCAGTACCACCTCTCTTACGATTTGGTCAAACTCACCACCGGCAAAATGTCCGGTCGTCGCGGTCGATACTTGTTAGCCGACGACCTCTACCAAGACTTGAAAGACATCATCAAAGAGAAAATGGCCAAGAAATCCGAAGACAAGGGCGAAAAAGTCGACGAAAAAGCGTTCGAGAGCGTCACTCACGAAGTCTCCGCCGCGGCTATGAAATACGCCCTCCTTTCGTGCGCCTGTCAAACGCAAATCAACTTTGACATTGCGAAAATCACCGATTTCGAGGATGCCTCGGCGCCGTTCATCCTCTACAACTCCACTCGTTTACGATCAGTCATAGCCAAATACGAATCGAGAGTCGCCACTGGCGAACTTCCGCCACTCGCGGATATCAAAGAAATGGAATTTGACGAGTTAGTCGACGATAAAGAGTGGGCCTTGCTCATGGAATACGTCTTACCGTTCTCCCAAATGCTGTGCGACGCCGCGTTGCCGAAACTCCCGGAACCTCCCGCTTTACCTTCCTACGGTACCCACAAAGTCTGCGAATTTCTCAACGCCATGGTCCGTGCGGTGTCTGGATATTACGGCCCAGCCGGCGTTCGCATCCTCCCGATGACGAACCACGTCAAAGAAGGCGAACACATGTGGAACAAAAACGCCATGTGGCAACGCGTCCACTATTTGACGGCGTTGCGACAAGTCCTCGACAACGGTTTGCGTTTGTTAATGATCGAGCCGTTGGAGAAGATGTAACGATTATTTTATGAAGGACGAGGGAGAGAGAGAGCGAAAGAGAGAAAGAGAGCGCGTTGATAAAGTATTTGACTCTCTGATTTAAGTATATAAAAGTAAACCTTCTTAAAATCCTATCATCGCGTACTCGAGAATATTGAATAGCTCTCTTCCTTTCTTTTGAGATCTCGGAGTCCAGTCCAACACTATATTTCACTCGTAACAAAACCACGACACTCTTCACAATAATCTTCCGACGGCGCACTAATTGAACTGTCGTCTAAATTATTTACTCGCGCGCAGTTACTCCTACAACTACGAACAAATAAATCATCTATATCATGCCCCCAGTTGTTTCCCCGCGATTAAAATCCTCCCTCGTTCCCGTACCGACGTCCACGGAGACGAACTTTGAGCCGAACGATTATAAGAAAGGTTCGATCGACTACGACGACCTCGCGAATGACCCGAAGCGTAAAGTCGCGTTCATCACCGGCGTGACCGGCCAAGACGGATCGTACTTGGTCGAGTTGTTGTTGGAGAAAGGGTAC
>Ga0114997_10001807_pt1 | contig 17528 bp, 18 predicted proteins | sample ArcticOcean_MG_C_2_FD_87045 | JGI IMG/M metagenome (GOLD analysis project Ga0114997, IMG submission 87045) | Marine microbial communities from western Arctic Ocean - ArcticOcean_MG_CB4_136 | ecosystem: Environmental > Aquatic > Marine > Oceanic | place: Arctic Ocean: Canada Basin | collected...
TTCCAACACCCCCTTTACCAGAAGCAACAGCAATAACATTTTTAATGCCTTTGATTAAACTAATACCTTTTTGTGCTTGATGACTCTTAATTTTTTGAGTTAATTCAATTTCAAGTGGTAGCTCTACTAAATCCCTTAATGAGTCTTTTATAAAAACTTTAAATTCTTCAGATAAAAGAGCAATTGGAAAATTTAATTCAATAGAAATTTCAACTTTATCCTTTTTGATTAGAATAGATCTTATATTTTTTTCATTTATGAATTTTTTTTTGTAATTCGCGTGTGATAGGCTTAATAATATTTCTTTTATTTCATTTTCCATAAATAGTTTCTTTCTAAAATAAATTTTTAAGTAATGTGATTGGGTTGGTAATTTGATAGAATAATCCATTATTAAACTAATCTCTCGATTGAATTCAATGCGGAAAATTCTTGTTACATCAGCCTTACCATATGCAAATGGAAGTATACACCTAGGTCATCTTGTCGAATACATCCAAACTGATATCTGGTGCAGATATCAGCGAATGATTTCTAATGAAATTTATTACGTTTGTGCTGATGACACTCATGGAACTCCAGTAATGTTAAGAGCAGAGAAGGAGAATATTACCCCAGAGAAATTAGTTGAATTGGTTCACAAAGAACATTCTCAAGATTTCGCTGACTTTAATGTTTCTTTTGATAATTTTTATTCAACTAACTCCATTGAAAATAAAGAGCTTTCCGAATCTATTTACAAAAAACTTGCTGATAATAACAAAATTGAAAAGAAAGAAATTGAACAGTTCTATGACACTCAGAAGGAAATGTTTCTTCCTGATCGTTATATCAAAGGAGAATGTCCAAAATGTAATGCAATAGACCAATATGGAGATTCCTGTGAGGAATGTGGTTCAACATATAATCCAACAGACCTGATTAATGCTTATTCGGTCATTTCAGGAACTCCACCTATTAAGAAAAAGACGGAACATTATTTCTTTAAGCTTTCTGAATGCTCTGATTTTTTAGAAGAGTGGACAAAGTCTGGAACGTTACAGCTTGAAGCTAGTAATAAACTTAATGAATGGTTTAAGTCTGGCCTATCTAACTGGGATATTTCAAGAGATGCGCCATATTTTGGCTTTGAAATTCCAGACGCCCCAGGAAAGTTCTTTTATGTATGGCTTGATGCTCCAATTGGTTATATGGCTAGTTTTAGAAAATTAGCCGATGAAAGGAATTTATCATTTGATGAGTATTGGAAAGAAGGGAGTCAGACAGAATTAATTCACTTTATTGGAAAGGACATTTTATATTTTCATGCTTTATTTTGGCCTGCAACGCTTTCATTTTCTGGTTTCAGAACTCCTTCAAAAATTTATGCACATGGATTTCTAACCGTTAATGGTGAGAAGATGTCAAAATCAAGGGGCACTTTTGTGACCGCAAGAAGCTATCTTGACACTATAAAAAATCCTGATTATTTAAGGTATTATTATTTTTCTAAACTTAATGATTCAATGGAAGATATTGATTTAAATCTAGAAGATTTTATTGCAAAGGTTAACAGTGATTTAGTTGGTAAATTTATCAATATACCAAGTAGAACTTCTGGTTTTATCAAAAAATACTTCAATAATATTATAGTCCCAACTGAAGAAATTTCTATTCAGAGCTCTAAGAAGATTGTTGATGATTTAATTGCTATAAAAGATGAGGTTATTTCTCTTTATGAGGCAAGATTATTTAGTAAATCAAACCGATTATTAATGTCTTATACTGAAAAGGTAAATGAGTATGTTAATCGATTAGAGCCATGGGTATTGGCAAAAAATGATACTGAACATAAGCCTATGTCACAGCTCCATCAGGTCTGTTCTGCAGCACTTCAGGCATTTAGAGTGCTATCGATATATTACTCGCCTGTCATGCCAGATCTAACCTCAAAAATTGCAGAATTTTATGGGGAGTCGAGCTACCAATCGATAGATACTATTCATAAAAATACAAAAAATATTTCTGACTATAAGCATCTTTTGACTAGGCTTGATAAGGTTGCTATTGATTCAATGCTCAGTCAGAATTCTAGCTAATTCTATTAATTATTTTTTCTAATACAAGTGCTGGATTTTTAGATTCAGTAATTGGCCTACCTACAACTAGAATACTAGAGCCTTCCTTAATTGCATCTTCCGGTGAAGTGGTTCTCTTTTGATCATCATTCAAATCTATTGTTGGCCTAATTCCAGGTGTTACATATATAAAATCTTTTGGAAGATAAGATTTTATATCCTTGATGTCGCTTGCGCTACATACAATCCCATCAAGTTTATGACTTGCTACATTTAATGCTAATTTCAATATTTCCTTGTCCATTGAATGAGTAATTCCAATTTCGTTTAGGTTGGCATTATTCAAACTCGTCAATACTGTGACTGCAATTAAATAGGGTTTTTCATTTGACTGATCAACACCTTCTTTTGCTGCAACTAACATGTCATTCCCACCCATGGCATGAACATTTAGCATCCATACACCCAATTCTGATGCAACATAACAAGCTCTTTTAACGGTATTTGGAATATCATGAAACTTTAGGTCTAGAAAAACTTTAAATCCTTCTGATTGAATCCATTCGACAATAGCTGGGCCACCTAATGTAAAGAGTTCTTTACCAACTTTAATTCCACATTGCTGTGGATTTAGTTTTTTAGAAAATTCCTTAGCATTATTTAGGTTACTAAAATCAAATGCAACAAATAATTTAGGATTATTTGACATTAAATCTTATTATCCAAAATAATATCAATCGGTTCTGAAGGAAGAGATTCCCAGCTATTACATGCTGGACAGTGCCAATGAAATTGCTTCGCTTTAAAGCCACATTTTTTACAGGAATAAAAGCGTCGATCACCTATCGCATTTTTAATTGTTTGTTGTATAAGCTCAATATTACTTATTTCGCTTGTTTTTCCAATAGCTTGAGCCTCAAATAACTGATCAAGTGCAGTTAAACTAGGCCTTTGAATTAATTCGTTACGAGCAATAGTTTCTGCTTTTTCTGGCCCCTCATTTGACATAATTGCTGAATATAAAATACTTAATAGTGTTTTAAGCTTATATAAATCATAGTAGCCTGATAAAATTGTAAGCCCTTCATTTAGCAAATTTATTCTCTGGTAGGTATTAAGAATTTTTGAAGCTACAAGACCAAGGTATTCAGGTTGCTGGTATTCAACTTTTTTCCAGTACGAAATTGCTTCTTCAAATCTTTCTTCGTTTTCACAGATATCTCCTAAGAGTATGTTTGCTCGAACACAGTTTTTATATTCATTTAGAGCCTTTTTTAGCGATTCATTTGCTTCATTAATATTTTTCTCAAGCATATGTACAACAGCAATCTCACAATAAAAATGACTTATATTTTCCCTAAAGGAAACGCCTGATATTTTTTCAAGTTTCGTAGCTATTGTAATTGCCTTATTCCATTCCCGCTCTTTACTATAAATATCAAGTAATGTATTAAGTGAGAATTGGTGATAACTTTCTTTTTTTAAGCCCAGTAGAAGCTCTTCGGACCGATCATACAAACCAGCTTTAAAGTAATCAAGTGCTAATTCTGCCTTAACAGACTCTTGTTGTTGTTGATTAAGCTCTCTTGTTTCGAGTAAGTCAATATGTAGATTAATTGCTTTATCTAGCTGCCCCGTTCTGCGGTAAAGACTTCCTAATACAAAATGAACCTCCAATGATTCATTGTTTATCTTTACTACCTGACTGAATGAGTCTGCTGCTTTTTCATATTGATTTTTGATCAGGTAGTTAAGCCCCTTAAAGTATGCTGAAGGAAAATCCGTACTCTCTGAAATAATTTGCGCTATGTCAATTCGCGCTGCAAACCATCCTAAACCAAAAAATAATGGAATTATTAGGAGCCACCAAAATTCAAATTCAACCATAATTTAACATTACTTTAATTTTAAAAAAAAGCATATCTTTTAAATCAGATATGCTTTTAGATATTAACTATTTCTTTATTTATCAACTCTAGCTCTAAGTTCTTTTCCTGCTTTAAAATGTGGTACGTATTTCTCTGAAACATTAACCTTTTCTCCTGACTTCGGATTTCTTCCAATTCTTTGTGGTCTATAGTTTAAGCTAAAACTCCCAAAGCCTCTTATTTCAATTCTCTTCTTTTGCATTAGTGAATTACTCATTGCATCTAGGATTGTTTTTACAGAAATTTCTGCATCCTTATACACTAACTGAGAAAATCTCCTAGCTAGGAGGTTAATGAGTTTCGATTTAGTCATCATTTTTTATCATCGAGCTTTGCCTTTAATAATGCACCAAGGCTTGTAGTTCCAGCATTTTTTGGTTTGTCAGATACATCATCCTTTTTAACTGTCTTCTTAGCAGTGCTTTTAATAGGTTTTTCAGCTCCATCATTAGTTGTTGTCTCAGATTCTGGGTTTGGGTTTGGGTTTGCTGTCAACTGTTTGATACTCAATGAGATTCTTTCTTTTTCAACATCTATGGAAATAATTAGTGCTTCAAGTTTATCACCTTTTTTAAATTTCTTTACGGACTCTTCGCCAGTCTCTGTCCATGAGATATCGGATAAATGTATAAGTCCATCAATCCCTCCGTCTAAACCAATAAAAATACCAAAATCAGTAATTGACTTAATGCTCCCAGAAATTTTTTCATCCTTATTATGTTTGGACGAAAACTCATCCCATGGGTTTGCTTGGCATTGTTTCATACCTAATGAAAGCCTTCTTCTTCCTTCATCAACTTCTAGGATCATAACTTCTACTTCATCCCCTAATTGAACAGCCTTAGTAGGGTGAATATTTTTATTTGTCCAATCCATTTCTGATACATGAACAAGTCCTTCAATCCCTGTTTCGATTTCAATAAATGCTCCATAATCAGTTAGGTTTGAAACCTTTCCGAATATACGGGTATTTACAGGATAGCGTCTATTAAGTCCAACCCATGGATCTTCATCAAGCTGTTTTAACCCTAATGAGACACGATTTTTTTCTTGATCATACTTAAGAACTCGTGCATCAATTTCGTCCCCTACACTAAGTATTTCAGAGGGGTGCTTAATTCTTTTCCATGCCAGATCTGTGATGTGCAGCAGTCCATCAATACCTCCTAGGTCTACAAATGCTCCGTAATCAGTAATATTTTTAATAATACCTTTTACTGTGGCACCCTCAATAATTGTTTCAAGAATGGAATCTCTATTAATACCTTGTTGTTCTTCAATCACAGCTTTTCTAGAGACTACAACGTTATTTCTTTTTCTATCTATTTTTATAATTTTAAGCTCACATTCTTTATTTTCAAATGGAGTTGTATCTTTTACTGGCCTACTATCAACTAGTGAGCCTGGAAGGAATGCCATAATTCCGTTAACTGTGACTCTTAGCCCGCCTTTAACTTTACTGCTGACATAGCCTTTTATGACAGTCCCTTCATTCATTGCATCTTCTAAATCTAACCATGCTTGCATTTGTTTAGCTTTAACTCTTGATAGAATCGTTGATCCATATCCGTCTTCCAATTTCTCAATTGCAACTTTAACAAAATCTCCAACTTGAACCTCGGTATCTCCCTTATCATCAAGGAACTCTTCAGTTTTGATTACACTTTCAGATTTAAGACCAGCAGTAACAATAACAAAATCGCTTTCAACTGATATAACTTCTGCTGTAATGATTTCACCTTGACGCATTTCTTTAAGCGCCATACTTTCTTCAAATAATGCTGCAAAGCTTTCTGTGTCAGAAGCTTTCAATTTTTCTGTAGTTGCCATTAAATATTTAACCTTAAACAATAATCCCAACAAGCGATGGGCTAATTAATAAAAAACCAATGAATTTGACTCATTGATACTAAAATTTAAATGATGAATGAAAGTATTTTATCTACAGTTTGACCTATAGTTAGACCGTTTGTGTTTAAAATTTTTGCCTCATCAGCAATTTTTAATGGGGATACTTTTCTTTCAATATCCCTTTTGTCCCTTGCTTCAATCTCAGAAGTAAGTTCTTGAATATTAACATTGTTTCCTTTTAGTATCAACTGTTTATATCTTCTGTTAGCTCTTTCATGAGGGCTAGCATCTAAATATACTTTAATGTCGGCATTAGGAAAAACTACGGTAGTCATATCTCTACCTTCTGCAACCAAACCATTTCCGAGATAAAAACTTCTTTGAAGATTTAATATTTTATCTCTTAATTTTGGATGAACTGCAATTTCAGATGAAAATTTACTTATTTCAGAGGTTCTAATTTTATCTGTAATTATCGTGCCATCTAGAATTACCTCATCTTTTTCAAATTTCATTTTAATACTTCCGACAAGGGAGATTAATTTTAATACTTGGCCTGAGGAAATATTATTCATGATGGCGGCGACTGCTATTACTCTGTAGATAGCCCCAGAATCTAAATAGTTTAGATTCAGTTTTTTGCTGATTAATTTTGCAATTGTCCCTTTTCCAGAACCTGCTGGACCATCAATTGCGATTAAATAAGGTACTTTTGGTAGTTTCATGAGGTAATAGCTTCAAAATCTTTAAAAAACTCAGGGTAGGTTTTATTTACACATTCAGGGTCATTAATGATGACAGTTTTATTAGCCAATGCAACCAATGAAAAACACATTGCCATCCTGTGATCATCATAAGTATCAATTACAACATTATTATTGATGGTACTAGGAGGTATTATTGATATTGAGTCTGTTGTCGAAGTAACATGAGCACCTAATTTTTTTAGTTCGGTTTCCATTGCATGAATTCTATCGGTCTCTTTTACTCTCCAACTGCCGATATTGCGTAATATAGTTTTACCTTTAGCAAAAATAGCCATTACAGCTAATGTCATTGCTGCGTCTGGAATCTCTTTGCAATCTACATCGAGACCTTTTAAATTATCTTGCTGAGTAACTTTGACTGAATTTTCAAGATATTCAATACCAGCACCCATATTGCTAATAACCTTTAGAAAATTTAAATCCCCTTGAATACTAGCTTCATTAATACCCTTTACCTCAATATTCCCTAGTATTGCTGCTGCTGCAAAAAAATAAGACGCAGAGGAAGCGTCTCCTTCGACCAAAAATTCACCTGGGGTTTTATAACGAGAAGCATGATTTAGTTCAAAAGATTGCCAATTTGAATTTTTGTAGTAAATTCCAAATTGCTCAAGAAGTTTAAGAGTTACATCTATATATGGTTTTGAGATAAGGTCGCCATCAACTTCAATAGTTAAATCCTGATTAGCAAGAGGGCATGCCATTAAAAGTGCCGTTAGAAATTGGCTCGACACACTTCCATTTATTTTTATTGGTGATTTGTATGTAATGTTACTAGGTAAGATTTTTAAAGGAGGAAAGCCTGTGACCCCCAAATAATTTATTTTGGCACCAATTTGATCGAGTGCGTTAACTAAGTCTTTTATTGGCCTCTCATGCATTCGGGCGATCCCAGATATTTCATAATCTCCACCCATTAATGACAAGACTGCTGTCAACGGTCTGAAAGCAGTTCCAGCATTACCTAAAAATAACTTGGCTTGTGAGATTGGAAATTTGTGATTTATACCTTCAATTATAAGGGAATTTTCAGTGCTTCTAAATATAACACCAAGCGTTTTAAGAGCCTCTAACATATGACTAGTGTCGTCAGATTTTAAGTAGTTATTAATGGTTGTTTGTCCATTGCTTAGCGCAGCCATTAATAGAATTCGGTTTGTGATACTTTTCGAGCCCGGAAGAAAAATACTACCATTCACTCGTGTTAAAGGCTTTAGGATTTTCTGATTCAATTTTTCTTAGCTACCCAACTTTGTCTTGTCGAGCTAGCATTTGTAAAATAATTTTTTAGTCCCTCTTGATTTTCATTGTTAATTAATTCGGTTATTTTTATAAGCTCACTTTGATAAAGGCTTAAATCATTAAGTATGGCATCTTTATTAGCAATTGAAATATCTCGCCATACCTCAGGCGAACTTGCGGCAATTCTTGAAAAGTCGCGGAATCCGCTAGCAGCGAAATTAAGAAGAATTTCTTTTTTCTTATTATCGTTAATTAGATTTACTAAACTAAAAGCTAGAATATGGGGTAGATGGCTAACCGTTGAAAATATTTCATCATGATCTTTCGGTGTCATTATCGTAATGTGACCTCCCATGGATAACCAAAATTGATTAATTCTTTCTCTCATAAAGTCTGGTGCTTTAACTGGAGGTGTAACAATGATGTTCTTACCCTCAAATAAGTCTATTGTTGCAGCAGTGGGGCCATGTTTTTCGGAACCAGCAATAGGATGCGACCCAATGAATTGCATAGATTTTTCCTTAAGAGCTTTTATTGAATCATCCATTACATTTGATTTTGTACTTCCAACATCTGTAATAACTGTATTTAGTTTTAAATAAGGATATATATCTTTTAAAATCCCATAGATTTGTGCAACAGGTGTTGCGATTATAATCAGGTCGGCATTGGCAATATCATTCTCAAGATTAATTGAGATGTGATCCAACATACCCGACTCTACAAATGGAGATAGTGCTGTCCCGCCCTTTCTTTCGACGGCTACTACTTGCTTGAATAACGTGGTATGTTTGGACTTAAGAGCAATTGACCCACCAATTAGACCCACACCATATATAAGAATATTTTTCATTCGAATTATGTCTTTATTAGATGCTGAAATTGTATCACGTTGGTTAGTTTGCAGACTCCTGCCACGTACCATTTATAATTAATTCATAAGGCTTGAAATTAATTTTATATCTCATTTTCATGCTTTCGTTTATCCAGTAGCCAAGATATAAATAATTTAAATTTTCATTTTTACAGAAATTTAGTAGCCAGAGAATTGAATAGGTACCGAGACTTAGCTTCGAATCATTGCAGTCATAAAAGGTATACACTGCAGATATTCCATGCTTCACTTTATCTATTATAGTAACCATCATTAGCTTATCATTAGCTCTAAATTCAATCATTTCAGTATCTACATTACTTTTTATTAAAAAATCGTTGTAATCAGTAATGTCATTGTCGGTTTCTGACCCAATACGGTGACGATTATTTTGATAGCTTACGTATAAATTATAATGCTCCTCTTCAAAATTAAGCGGTAAGATTTTAGCTGTTACAAAGGAATGTTTTTTTAGGGTGCGGTTTTGAGATTTGCTTCTCTTGAATTTTTCAACACAGACTCTAATGGGTATACAAGCACTACATTCATGACAATTTGGCTTATACACATATTGCCCACTCCTTCTAAATCCTTTCTGTATAAGGTCTGCATAGGTATTAGTATCAATTTTTTTATAAGGAGTAGCCACGATTGATTGGGCTTCTTGATTGTCAATATAGCCACATGGATACCTAGTGGTTACATAAAATTGTATCTTTTCTAAGATATTTTTATCAAGATAATTCATCGCAACTCGCTAAATTAAAATTGAATAATTATTTTACCCGATTTTTAATTTGATATACGATATCTCGTAATCAGAATACTGTTATTATTTAACTTCATGAATTTTTCTATTTTCTAATTTATATGTATTTTTTTTATAAAAAAGTAATAATTTCTCTGTCCTTAATTTTTTTTATCCTGCCACTAGGCGCCGAAGAAAATTCAATTTTCTGGAAGTTAACATCACCTAACGGATCTGAGCATTATTTGTATGGCACTATTCATAGCGATGATAATCGTGTTTCTGATATCAATATAGGGGTAATAGACGCCCTTAAATCAAGCCAAATTTTTTTAATGGAGACAATGGAAATATCAAACCCCAAATTATTACTAATGAATGATATCGCTTATTCATTATATTTTAATGAGTCTTACATGGATAAAATTAAGTTGTTAGCAGATTTCCATACAATGTCATTTGAGAGGGTCCTGAAAATGAAGCCATGGTTATTAGCTGTTATTTTCGATTCACCTAGGCCTATTACTCCTTTTAATCTTGATAACCTTCTTAAAACTAATGCAAGAGATTTGGGGTTAAGAATTAAGGGCCTTGAAACGTCAGAGGAACATTTTCAGGTCCTAGATAATTTTTCTATTCAAGAGCAGGTAACCTTTCTTAAAAAAGTATTAGCTAAATCATTGGAGCAAAAAGAAAAAGATTACGAACAATTAATGACAGCTTATTTATCTCAGAATTTAAATAACATAATTAAAATTAATGAGAACCTTACAAGCAAACTTGTTTCAAAAAGTATGTGGATTAAAATAAAGAGAAAGCTTCTAATTAACCGTAATAATGTATTTTTTAATAGGTCGCATAAGTTAGCAAATAATAATCGGTTATTTATTGCAGTTGGTGCCTCTCATCTTGGTGGTGACAATGGATTGCTTGAGCAATTTAAGGACGCTGGCTATCAACTAAAATCACTAAGATTAAAATAGAATTATGTCCAAGCTCATAATTAAATCTACTGAAAATTTGACTTTTAAGGTGTTTCGAAAGCTCTATATGAATAAGGCTTTTAGGAATGAGTTATTACAATCACTCCTAGATGGCCCTCATTTAATAAGGACTTATATTGATAGCGGTGGAAAGATTTTTGAATTAATTAAAGACGCTTCGATTGAGTCAGATGAGATTAATTTAATAATTAAAGATAATCCAAATGTAAAAATTCATAGCATGCAACATGATCTTTTTACAAAAATTTCTGGGCTTAGTTCTGTAACGGGTTTAATGGCTCTCATTAATATTCCACCTAGCGATTCTATTGAACTGCATGGGCTATGTTTACTTTTGGATAAAATTCAAGATCCTGGAAATTTAGGGGGAATTATACGAACCGCTGCCGCAGTCGGTGTTAGTTCAGTATTTTTATCCGAGGGGTGCAGTGATGTATGGTCTCCAAAAACCCTTAGAGGGAGCCAGGGATCACATTTTTTTCTTTCCTGTTATGAGAACCAAAACCTTGAGAATTTAATAGGGCTATTTGAATTTCCTGTTTATGCTCTCAGCATGAAAGGGGAGTCTTTATATAAAACAGAATTACCTAAAAATATAGCAATTATTCTGGGTAGCGAAGGACAAGGACTGAGCCTTAAACTTCTTGATAAATCCACTAAAACCATAAGCATTCCAATGAATCAGGGAATTGAATCTCTAAATGTTGGTTCGGCTGCTAGTATTATTATGTATGAATATTATCGTCAATCTCAATCTCATGTAAAGGCTTAATTAGATTTTTTGACCAACATTTAATGGCTTCACGAACAATCTCTTCAATACTCATTGACTCTGAAAATTTCTCCATTGGTTGATTTAGGAACGCTAGACATTTTAACCAAATAGATATTTCATTACCTTTTACAATAATTTCGTCTCCACAGCTTTTGCTTATTTTTTTTTGAGATTTAGTTGCAATAGGAATATGACAAAATTCTGGGATATCAAAGTTAAGTAATTGATGCAAATAGACCTGCCTAGGTACAGATTGAATTAGGTCATAACCCCTTATAATGTTTGTGATCCGATCCAAATGGTTATCAACTACAACAGCAAACTGATACGCAAATAAACCATCAGATCTTTTGATAATAAAATCACCAATATCCTTAGATAAATCTTGCGTACCGTGTCCTTGTATGAAGTCTTCGGTAGTTATTAATGTACTTTTTACCTTTACTCTATGAGCTCTTTTATCACTAAACTCAAGTTTCTTCTCTCGGCATGTTCCAGGGTAGACGAAGCCATCGATTCCTTTAAGTCCTAATTTAAGTATATCTCTTCTCGAGCATTCACATGAGTAAGTCATATTAATTTTTTTTAAATGCTCTAGCTGATTTTGATATTCCTTGATGCGCCTACTTTGGTATACAACGGGCATATCCCAATAAAGATGCAATTTCTCTAAACTATTTAGAATGGTTATATCTTCTCCCTTAATGGCCCTAGGCTGGTCTATATCATCAATTTTTACAAGCCATTTTCCGTCGTTTGATTTGGCATCCAGGAAACTTGCAATAGCTGTCACCATGGAGCCAAGGTGAAGAGGTCCTGAGGGGGTAGGTGCAAAACGTCCAATATACATATTAATTTTTCTGAGGGTAGGGGGGCACAAACCAGTCAGTTAGAGATTTTCCAATTAAGGTTAGTTGGCAATGAAGTCTATCTTCAGTGTTGGTGCTGACGCTAAAAATATATTTTCGTCTAATAGATAGCCAGTTATCCTGAGTTCTTATTAAGGTGATTTTATTGCAGTGAATACTTTCATCTAAAAGCTGGAGATGAAATCTATTTGCTAATAATTTTCCGTGATGAATGGCAATTTCTCTTTTGGCGATTGCATCCCACCAAAAAAATACACTAAGACCAATAACTAATAGTAAAAAATAATCGAACATTCTTTATATATTAAATCAATCTACTACCTATTAATATTTTTATATTTTTGCACCAAAATAATACGTAAATAACTTTAATTTGCACTAGTTTAGCTATTATCTTCTTATTTGGGGCAAAAAATTTTGTAATTACATTAAAATAACTTCAATTTTTTTTGGAAAGGTATTTGGCTATGGAAAATTTAAGTAATCAAAGTGACGTTCTATTTATTTTATTGGGGGCCATTATGGTTCTTGCAATGCATGCCGGTTTTGCATTTCTAGAGGTAGGTACTGTTAGGCAAAAAAATCAGGTCAATGCACTTGCAAAAATTATGGCAGACTTTTCTGTATCCACTATTGCTTATTTTTTTATTGGTTACAGTATTGCCTATGGGATTGATTTTTATGGTGCAGCATCAGTTTTAGGTGAAAAAAGTGCATATGAACTTGTTAAGTTCTTTTTTCTTCTGACATTTGCCGCTGCTATTCCTGCAATAATTTCTGGTGGCATTGCTGAAAGAGCAACTTTTAATCCACAGCTAATTGCATCGTTTTTATTGGTAGGTTTTTTGTACCCCTTATTTGAGGGCACTATATGGAATGGTAATTATGGCTTTCAAGAATTGTTAACTAACCAGTTTGGCGCACCTTTCAATGACTTTGCTGGATCAGTTGTAGTTCACGCGATGGGTGGTTGGATTGCTTTGGCAGCAGTTTTGATACTAGGTGCTCGTCATGGAAGATACACAAAAGAGGGTAAATTAATTGCCTTTCCACCATCTAGTATTCCATTCTTAGCTCTGGGTTCATGGATTTTAACAGTAGGTTGGTTTGGTTTTAATGTGATGTCTGCTCAGACTCTTGAAGGCCTAACGGGACTTGTAGCTGTAAATTCTCTTATGGCTATGGTTGGAGGCACTCTCGCTGCATTAGTCGTTGGGAAAAATGACCCTGGATTTTTATATAACGGACCTCTTGCTGGCTTGGTTGCTGTTTGTGCCGGATCTAATTTATTTCATCCATTAGGCGCCTTGGCTGTAGGTTTAATAGCCGGGGCATTGTTTGTCTGGACATTCTCACTCACTCAAAACAAATGGAAGATTGATGATGTATTAGGCGTTTGGCCATTGCATGGAATATGCGGCGCTTGGGGCGGAATAGCAGCTGGAATTTTCGGACTAGAGATGCTGGGTGGGCTTGGTGGCGTAACATTCATGTCTCAACTTGTAGGAACTTTAGTAGGGATTTCAGTGGCGCTTAGCGGAGGGTTCATTATTTACAGTGTTGTACATAAGCTTTTCAACATTCGCCTAAGTCAAGAAGAGGAATTTAATGGGGCCGACATATCGATCCATAAAATTAACTCAGTCTCATCAGATTAAATAGAAAATTATACAATTTTGTCATGCTAAAATCATAGCATGGCAAAAATTCATCTTATTATTCCTGCAGCAGGAACAGGCTCAAGAATTGGGAATCTGTTACCCAAGCAATTTTCAAGTATAGGTAGTAAGACGATAATTGGGTGGATAGAGTTTATCTTTTCTAATGTTTCTTCTATTAATTCTATTTCAATAGCAGTAGACCCTAACGAGCATTACATTGACAATATTAGCCACGGTTTTTCTTCTAGAACTACGGTTTATAAATCAGGTGGGGATACACGCTCAGAAACTGTATTAAATACTTTGAATCAGATCAAAAAAAATGTCGATTCTAACGATTGGGTTATGGTTCATGATGCTGCTCGATTAGGAATTAATGAGTCGATGATTAATAAATTTATTTCAGAAATAGGCAGTCATAAAGTTGGTGGTATTATTGCCCTCCCGGTTGCAGATACAGTTAAGCGCGTTAATAAGTCAGGCATAATTGTCGGCACCGAGGATCGTAATGAGATTTGGCTGGCGCAAACACCACAAATGTTTCGATATAAAGTCCTAAAAAAAGCTATTGAACAATTTAAAGGCTCTCCAACAGATGAATGCGAAGCAGTAGAATTTTTGGGACTAAAACCAAAAATATTTCCAGGCAATGCCAGCAACTTTAAAATCACGTTTCCCGAAGACATAGAGCATATCAAGGCAATATTTCATTCAGATATTATGGAAGTAAAAAAATGATTAGGGTGGGGCAGGGTTTTGATGTTCATAAATTCAGCTCTGGACGTCTATGTATTATTGGTGGGGTTACTATTGATCATCCACTAGGGTTACAGGGCCATTCAGATGCAGATGTATTGCTTCATGCTATTAGTGATGCCATTTTAGGTGCTGCAGGTTTAGGAGATATTGGACATCATTTCCCTGATAATAATCCAAAATTTAAAGATATGAACTCACGAGATATTTTAAGGATTGTAGTTGGTTTGATTCGAGACCAGGGTTACACCATTAATAATATAGATGCTACTGTGATTTGTGAGACACCAAAAATTTTACCTTATGCCAAAAAGATGATTGAAAATATTGCAGAAGATTGCTTGTGCGAGTTAACGCAAATTAATATTAAAGCAACAACAACAGAAGGTCTTGGATTTACAGGGCGCTCTGAAGGTATAGTAGCCCAAGCAATTTGTATTATTAAAACTCTGTAATTTAATATTCCTTAAGTAATACGATTACAACACCACTTCCACCATCATGTCTTGGAGCTTCAGAGTAGGCAATTACCTCATCTTTTTGCATAAGCCAATTCCTAACCTTTTTTTTAAGGATAGGTTCTTTATTTTTTGAGCCATAGCCTTTGCCATGGATTATCCTAATACACCTTATCTTTTTCTTTTTGCACTCCTGAACGTAATCGACTATATAGTCCTTAGCCTCTTTTGAGATCATTCCATGAAGGTCAATAGAGCCCTGTATTGTCCAGTACCCTCTTTTTAATCTTTTGATGATATCCGGAGAGTGGCCATTACGTAGATAGGATGAGTCCTCATCTAATTCGACCCCGTTAGTTATATATTCATCACTTAATGAGTCAATAAGTGCATTTTTTTCATCTTGAATGAGTTGTTGTGCAATAGGCCTCGGTTTTGGCTTTTTTATTGCCGTATCAATTAATTCTGATTTAATCTTTAACGGTTTAACATCCTTTACTTCTTCCCAAAAAAGATCGTCATCTTCAGCCATTATGTGGTCAAGTATCGCTCTGCATCAAGCGCCGCCATACATCCAGTCCCTGCGCTTGTAACAGCCTGACGATAGATGAAATCTTGCACATCTCCTGCAGCAAATACACCTTCAATACTAGTCGCAGTAAAGTTACCCTGTCTGCCATATTGGGTAATGATATATCCATTTTCCATTTTTAGCTGACCTTCAAAAATATCCGTATTCGGTTTGTGACCAATTGCAATAAATACACCATGCAATTCAATTAGTTTAATTAATCCAGACTCGGTTGATTTGATTTTAATCCCTGTGACACCAGAATCATCGCCGACTACCTCATCTAGCTCTTGGAAGAGCTCCAATACTATTTTTCCTTCTTTAACGCGCTCATTAACCTTATCCATCATAATTGCTTCCGCTCTAAACTTATCTCGGCGGTGGATCAATGTTACTTTACTAGCAATATTAGAGAGATAGAGGGCTTCTTCAATTGCTGTATTGCCGCCACCAATAACTGCAACTTCTTGATTTTTATAAAAAAAACCATCGCAGGTTGCACAAGCAGAAACACCTTTACCTAAAAAAGAAGTTTCACTTTCTAGCCCTAAATATTTAGCAGAGGCGCCTGTTGAAATAATTAGTGCATCACAGGTATATTCTTCATTGTCACCAATTAGACGAAAAGGCTTTTCCTTGAGATGGCAGGTGTGAATATGATCGAAAACAATCTCGGTATTAAATCGACGTGCATGCTTTTCAAATCGACTCATTAATTCAGGGCCCATTACGCCATCTGCATCAGCTGGCCAATTATCAACTTCAGTTGTTGTCATGAGTTGTCCGCCTTGAGCAATGCCAGTAATTAATAGTGGTTTTAGATTAGCTCTGGCTGCGTATACTGCAGCTGAGTAGCCAGCAGGCCCAGAGCCAAGAATAATTAAAGGTGAATGTTTTGTCATATTATTATTTATCTCGAATTTTTTAAATTTAATTTGTAATTTTAGTGGACTAGGGTTAATGAATCAAACAATTAAAATTATAACCTTAATATTATTTTTTTGATTGACAAACTAGAACGTAATATTTGGAAGACATACTGATATAATTTAATATAAATTTCATAAGAGTGCTGACAATTGTTATCTAGTAAAAAATCAAAAAAAATAATTAAAAGAAATCTGGTTGGTCAAAATTCTCCACGTATCTTAGCTAATAGAATTATTCGTGAAGCTTCATGGTTTGTTTTATTATTTATTGGCCTATATATTACCTTAGCCTTAGCCACGTTCAATCCTTCAGACCACTCATGGTCTAATGCAGTAAATGTTGATCTTCCTATAAAAAATCTAGGGGGAATTTTTGGGGCATACTTCTCAGATTTTTCTTTGTATATATTTGGAATATCATCTTGGTGGTTAGTTTTCTTGAGTATTTATAGTATTTTTTTAATCTATCCTCGCATAGAAAATGAAGACCATAAAGCCAAACATATTTTACTGGTCCATTACTTAGGATTTTTTCTTCTTATTGCTGCTTCTTCCACCTTTGAGGCCGGACATATTATTAATTTAGATGTTAGTCTCCCATCCGAACAAGGAGGGATGCTAGGCTATCTAGTAAATGAATTATTAAGACAAACAATTGGGTACATAGGGTCACTAATTTTTCTCCTTATTAGCTTTGCTATAGGATTTAGTTTTTTTACTGGTTGGTCATGGATTAATATTGCTGAAGGAGTAGGTAATTTTATTTTTAATCTATGCCATTTAATTTATGATAAGTTTTATGATTGGCAGGATAGGAGAGAGGGCAAAAAATTTGAGCAGCAACGAAATGAGTTTGTTGTAGAAGAAAGAAAAAGACTAGAAGATCGTGCTCCTGTTTCAATTATTGAGGCCAAAACTCAAATTAAGGAGAGCGCCAGGGTTATTAAGGAAAAACAAAAAAATCTTTTTAGTGATAATGACGCAGAACTACCGCCTCTTCATCTTTTGGATCAGCCCCCAAAACAATCAGAGGTTCAA
>Ga0114997_10001808_pt1 | contig 17527 bp, 22 predicted proteins | sample ArcticOcean_MG_C_2_FD_87045 | JGI IMG/M metagenome (GOLD analysis project Ga0114997, IMG submission 87045) | Marine microbial communities from western Arctic Ocean - ArcticOcean_MG_CB4_136 | ecosystem: Environmental > Aquatic > Marine > Oceanic | place: Arctic Ocean: Canada Basin | collected...
GGCGACACGGTAGGGAATCGAACCCTACGAAATTAGCATTTATTAATCACGGCTAGCTTGCCGATTGAAAAACTTAAAACACACAGAGCCCGTCGGATGTCGTTTAAGTTTTAGACTAACAAAAGAGCTATCTAATTTCTCCTTGTCGTGTCATTGTGTCGGCGGTTTTGTTATGGTCTTAACCGTTGACCTGCTATTGTTTACGCTCTTAAGCTTGACGTGCTATTGTTATTCTGTTAAGCTTCAGGTTTCGGACATCCACGGGTTTTGGCTGTACTGCCCATTTTAGGGCTACCGTTTAAGTTTCACATTGGACTAGGTTCGTTTCTTGGTTAAAGGCTCAGGTCGTTATTGTTTGTTATGTTTACATTATAACATAATTTGTTAGTTTTGTCAAGAGCAATCCATGTTTTTTTGCAAGATTTCTCCAACTATTTCGTTGGCTTTTTCATAGCTTAGTTGGTGGTAGATTTCTATTCCACCTGTTGGACTAGTGACATTTAACACTCTCATACTTGGTATGTATTCAAATGTGAAGTCGTGAATTGTAACTGTCTTAGTATCTTTAATCATTCTATTTTCCTTTGTTGTGTTTTTCATAATGTCATTATAGCATAATTTGCCGGTCTTGTCAATAGCAATCTGGTTTATTTTTGAACTTTTTAGCATCTTTTTTTTACCTTAATAACTTAACTCTCTACTATATATATCGTCATTATAACAGAAATTCTTTAATCAATCAATCCCAAATCCAGTATTTTCTCAGAATAAAGGCAGCTATTTTACCCCCCCCACAGAGGGGTCGCCGGGCGGGGCCGTTCCGATTTTTAATGCTATAGGATACCCTCCCACACCCAACAACATACCTTAGGTAATACAACCACCAAATAAAAAACCGGCTACAACCGTTAAGCTGTAACCGGCTCGAAAGGAACACCGCGTTTAAATAATAGATTAGCTACGCGGCAAGCTATGCGATATTGTTTATATCATATTCGTTTGATGGATAGGTTAAGTCGTGCATCTCATACTCACTAACTGGGATTATCAAATCATAATGCGGCTGAGTCTCGGCAAGTCTATCACAACCTACTAGAATCACACAAAGCAACCCACCCAATAAAACCACAACACATAGTAACGCTGCCGTCATTTCTTCATTTTTACTTAACATTAAACAATCTCCTGATTAGACTTTTCTTTGGTTTCTTTCGTCGCTTCTCGGCGTTCTCTATTCGTTCATAGAATCGGCTAAGCTCTACCATATGTATACGCTTCATTCTCATACTATATCCTACCTTGTAATCATTATGATGTAAGTGCCAAACGTACCTAACGCAACAGCACCAACCCAAAAACCTATAATACTAAACTTCTCTGCTAACTCTTTACTCATTACACACACTCCATATTATACTCGTGTTCAGCCTGTTGGTAATTAGTACAGTTGAATACCGGCACACCATCTACCTGTATCTCGTATACTTCACAATGCAGGTTATTAACTAACTCTACTAAGATACCATCAAGGTATTCTGTTTTCATTACAATAAAGTCTATCATGGTAGTTCCTTTCATTGAACTGTTATACTTATATTATATCATATCTATGGCACATTGTCAAGCTTAATCTTAACTTTATTTGTATTTATTTAGTAGCCAATCAAGCTATTGAATACAACCAACTTACCATTGCCATTCAGCTTAAGACGATTGTCATTAGCATCAATGATATACCAGCTATCACTAGCGAAGTTCATACGTCGCATATGAAATAGTGCATTTTGCACTGTAGTAAAATTAGCGTATGTATCATAGCTACCGTTAATGTGTTTGATAACTCTTACATTGTGTGTTGCATTAATCATAGTGTACTCTCTTTCGTTTAATCTCTTAACTTCTTATACTGTCATTATATACTAAGTATCGGCATTTGTCAATAGCAATCATTAGTTTTTTATAAGAAAATCACCAATTTCTTTTATCCACCACAGTATAGCAAACGCTACACAACCAAGAGCAACCAACCCACCAACTACGCCGAACTCATTAAAATACTTCTTCATCTTAAAACCCTTTCAATTGCTTAACTTCTTATATCTTAAGTATACTATATATATCGGCACTTGTCAAGCTCAACGTGAGGAAAAAGAAGAAAAAAGGCAAAGTATTTTTACCCCCCTACAGAGGGGGTCGCGGGCGGGGCCGCCTCGATTTTGTCAAGCCCTATTCTGCATATATTAAGCAGGACACGGCGGCTATTAGTATTGCAATTATTAGATATGTCATTTTATACCTCATCCTCTAAGTTGTCTAAATATAATTCTAGATGCCCGTCATCGCTTTCTAGTTCTTCCCAATTATCCTCTTGCATGTTGGGCATTGGTCGCTCATTTAGTTTGGCTACCATTGCTAGTAGTTCGTTAGGTGTTAGTGTCATACTGTGTTCCTTTCAAGAACGGGATTGTTTAGTTATATCTATATTGTATCAGAAAAAGTTAGGTTTGTCAATAGCAATCAGCTATTTTTTTCAAACTAATTCAGCCCTACAATCAAGGCTAGAAGCTAGTTCAATATTCGCATCATCATCATCATAGAAGTACGTTATATCGTGATTGTCTATAATAGTCATTAGAACAGTTTGTTTAGCTTTTGCTATGTTAGTATGTGAATCCTTACCAACACAGTAAATCATTTTAGCCGTGATATTAAAACGTGCTAGGAACGTAGCGATTGCATTAGATGCGGCTTCATTACGAGCAGTCAATATATAAAGGCTATGACCTTCGGCGTGAACCGCTTTAGCCAATTCAATTAAACCAAGAGGCTTACCATTTACAATGAATTCAGGATTCTTAAATTCACCAAAGTAAAACGATTCATTTTCATTTAGCTTATACGTATTGTATTCAGCGGCTGAAATCGAACGCGAGAATTGACCATGTTCTAGTACTACTACTCTAGCGGCGGTAGTTGCTAGTGTGTCATCGAAATCGAAAACGAATGCTTTAGTTTTATTATTGTTATTGTTTTTCATAATGTTATTATACCATAGATACTTAGTTTTGTCAAGAGCAATTCGACTTATTTTTAAAGTTTTATTGACTTATTTATTAGCCGATTAAACTGTTAAATACAACCAACTTGCCTTGGTCATTCATTCGCAAACGGTTATCGTTTGCATCGACGATGTACCAACTATCGTTGACGAAATCCATTCGTCGCATATAATCCAGCGCATCCTGCACTGTAGGGAAGTTAGCGAAAACATCGTAAGCACCATCAATGTGCTTGATTACTCTTACGTCATGGGCTACGTTAGTCATATCTTTTGTTCCTTTCAAGAACGGGTTTTTTGTATTGTTGTTGTTTTTCATACTTGTATTATATACTAAGTTAGTCGATTTGTCAATAGCAATGTGACTTATTTTTGAACTTTTTAGCATCTTTTTTTACCTTAACAAACAAACTCTTATACTATTATTATCGTCATTATAGCGTATAATCTTTAATTAATCAAGCCCAAATCCAGTATTTTCTCAGAATAAATACGATTACTTTTACCCCCCCCACAGGGGGGTCAGCGGCCCCACCCTCCACACTATACCATAAACATAGTCTACTGTCAACCCTTATTATATATTTTTTTACTTATTATTCCTATTATACCATACTCATCGACTTTTGTCAAGGGTATTTACAGAAAAACACACCACACCACCCACGCGTAGGGGGTAGTTTTATAGAATGGGTAGGGTAGGGTAAACATATACACATTTGCCCGTGGTGGTGCACACATAACTAGGATAGCCTTTTAATAAAAGTGGTCCTTTGGCTAAAAAATCTTGGACACCTACTTAATAAAAGTGGTCGTTACCCTACTCTGCAGCAAGAGACTGCTGAAGTTTCCGGATCTTATCTTTTAACTTATCAACATAATAAGGGTCAGCAAATTTAGATTTTTGCACTAGACTTAGGGTTCTTTGAGCGCTCTTTAGTTCGTCAGCTACGCTACTCTTCTGGTGTTTGTCTGATTCCACAGATTCCACGTCCTCGTTTCTTTTTAATACCTAGTTTCTGCCGTACCTTACGCACAGCATCCAAAGTGACTGTTCTGTCTGCTATTTGGCTTATCTTTTCTGCCAAATCCTTATCTTTCATAGTGGCAGCGTTGTCAATAATAAATTGACGCTCTTTCTCTGTCCATTTTATGTTCATTTTATATTCTTTATGTTCCTAAAAGTGGTCTTTCGTGTATATAATATTATATAAGGTATCCTAACAAAGAGGTTTATTAAAATCATGAATGATCCAAAGTTTGTAGAGAGTGAATTAAAAGTTACCGCTTCTGAGGAGCTGCAAGAAGAAGTAGACAAGGAGCTAGAAGAAGAACTAGAAGAAGAGACCGCAATTTCTTCTGTACTAGACAATCCTAAGAACAAGTGTTGCGGAGGAGGAAAGTGTAAGACAAGTGAAGATTAAGATTTTTTATAATGGTGATCACACCAAGACGAGAATAGAAAACGCCGATACTGGTGAGCTTATAGAGGGGGTCGTCGCAGTAGACATTTCAATTGATTCGATGGACGGAGGCTTTGCTGCCCTAACTTTCCAAGAATTTGAAATAGAACTTGACGAGATTCAGGTAGTGGATGAAGATACCGGACAACCATAGTGAACAAGAAGTTCTTGATGTAATTGAAGGCATTGCTAGTCGCCTATGTTATAAGTTTAAATTCGGCTACCATTCTCCAGAAGACATGAAACAACAGGCACGCCTATTCGCATGGGAAGGCCTAGAGAAATATGATGGTAAAAGGCCACTAGAGAACTTTTTATGGACACATGTCAGGAATCGCCTCTATAACTTTAAAAGAAATAACTATTCTAGATTAGAGAAGCCCTGTGATACATGCGAGTTCTATATTAGTAAGAGATGCACAGCCTTTGTAGACCAAGAAGAATGTCACCTATATAAGGGATGGCTTGATAGGAACAATGCCAAGAAAAATCTTATGCATACTGTATCAGTAGAATTTGATCAAAAGGAATATGAAACTTCCTCTTTGAGTACTTTATTTGCCAAGGAAGTCATGGATCTATTAGACGAAGAGCTACACGTAAGGTTTCGCGAGGATTGGATAAGACTTCTTAACAATCTGAAACTTGGTAAAAATCGGAAGGATAAGCTACTTGAGGAAATCTACATTGTATTAAAGGAGAACAACATTGACAAAGAAGCGTGGTAAGCTCTCAAACGGGGAAATGGACTACATTCGTCAGAACTGCTTTGATCTAAGTATCGAGGAGATTGCGGAGAAGCTCAACAGGACGACGGCTCCAGTACAAAGGTTTATTGATAAGGAGAACCTTAAGGCGCGAGATCTAACCGATCATGAGTATATGCTTATTCATCTTCGCGAAAGATACTATTATAAGGAGTTGCAAAAACAGTTTAACGATGCCGAAATAATATTCTTTGAGCACCAGTGGATCGACTATTTTAAACAGTTCTCGGAGGACGTGACTCATACCGAGGAGATGCAGATTCTAGAGGTGATTAGAACGGAAATTCTGATTAACCGGGGAATGGAGGATCGTCAGGAAGTTGTTTCCAATATTGAAAGATTGAATAGGCTCATTGACGATGAGATGGATAAACCTGATGGTATTCAGGACCCTAATGCAATCGCCAGTTTCCAGACGCAATTGGGGGCATTAATGGCAAGCAAGTCAGCCTATATCAACGAGCATGAAAAACTCTTGACAAAGAAGGAGCGGCTTTTAAAAGATTTAAAGGGGACCCGTGAACAAAGGAAAAGAAGGTCAGAAGACGCAAAGACAAACTTCTCATCTTGGTTAAGACAACTTGATGATGAGGAGGTTCGCAAGCGTGAAGAACACAACATGGAAGTCAATAGGATTGCTGCTGACAAAGCCTTGAAGAAGTTGGCGGAATATCATACTTTTGAGGATGGTTTGGTAGACCAACCTTTCATTAACGCAGACACCATAGACATGAATGAGGACAATGATTAAATGCCTATTATAAAATACGACGGAAGAGAAGATACTGCCCGAGATAGAGCTGCTCGCTTAAAAGACTTGGAGAATTCTCGCAATAGAAAAAAGGTCAAGAAAGCTTTAATAACCGGAGTGACTGGTCAGGACGGCTCTTACCTTGCGGATCTCTTGGTGGAAAAGGGATATGAGGTCATAGGTCTTAGGAGGCGTAGTAGCACGAACAATATTGAGCGGATTTCTCACCTACTAGAAAGCCCAAGCTTTAAGTTGCAGGAGTTTGAAATTATAGAGTCGGGGTCTGTCTATTCAGCAGTAGACAAAAATAAACCTGATGAGATTTATAATCTTGCGGCACAATCACATGTCAAAACTTCTTTTGATCAGCCCTGTTATACGACTCAGGTAAATACAATAGGTGTAATTAATTTCCTAGAGGCTGTTAGGCGTTTTTCACCCGATAGCAAATTTTATCAGGCCTCGACGAGCGAGATGTTTGGAAAGAACGTGGATGTTATGCTGCCTGACTTTCCCCAAATCCCTCCAGCTGATGCAAAACGAACTATCGTTGGAGAAAAGTTTCAAAATGAAGACACGGCTTTTGAGCCTCAAAGTCCATACGCTGCTGCTAAACTAGCATCGCATCACCTAGTTCGTATGTATAGGGAGGGCTATGGTCTCCATGCTTCGTGTGGAATTCTCTTTAACCATGAGAGTGAAAGAAGGGGGGAGAATTTTGTTACAAGAAAAATTACTCAATGGGTAGCAGGTTTTAAAAATTGGGCGGAGCGCCAAGGCCTAGATACTAACCCAGAAAACTTTGAATTTGATGACGAGAATATTTATGGAAACGGAAATTCTTATCCCAAACTACGGCTTGGGAATATAGAAGCGTTTCGCGACTGGGGACATGCCAAAGATTATGTAAATGCGATGTGGCTCATGCTGCAGCAGAGAGATCCAGACGACTATGTAATTGCAACGGGCAAAGCATATAGCGTTCGTAACTTTCTTGTCCATGCTTTTCAATATATTAACATTGAGGAAGAAGACTACGAGAAATTCTTCTTAATTGATTCTAGATTTTATCGACCATCAGAGGTTGAATATCTAAGAGGTATACCAAACAAGGCGGAGAAACGATTAGGATGGAAGAGAGAAGTATCCTTTGAACAACTAGTACATAGAATGTTAGAGAGTGATATAAATGCCGAGAAAGAGAAAAAGGAACTGGAAACGCACACGTCCTAGTGCTAGAAACTACGACGACCCTGCCTATGCCAACTTTCGTAAACTGGTTAGAAAAAGAGATGGAAACAAATGTATGTATCCGGGATGCGGGTCTAAAAGTAGACTCAATGTCCACCATATTAAGAAATGGGCAAGTCATCCTTCTATGAGATATGATGTTAGCAATGGTATTACTCTATGTAAAAAATGTCACGATGCTACACAGGGCAACGAGGAAGTATACGAAATCTTCTTTTATAAATTGCTGGAACATCAAGCTATCCAAAGATTAAAGAAACGAAAAGAAGATGACGGAAAACAATAGATTTCACATAACCAAGGATACCCGGGAGAAGAAGGGGCACGGTTGGTGGTATGATGAAAACGCATACTGTTCCGGAACAACTGTTTCTAAAGTGGAAATAGGAGACTATGCAATAGAGGGAATGGAGCATGTCTTGTGTATAGAAAGGAAGGAGAGCGTCTCTGAGTTCGCAGGCAACTGTAGTGAAAAGAGATTCCATGAAGAACTGAAAAAGATGGCGTCTTTCCCATTTGCCTTTCTTATATTTGAATTTAGCTGGGCTGACATAGAGAGGTATCCCATAGGGTCTTCTGTCCCCAAGCATAAGTGGAATCAGATAAAGATAAAGGGCAAGTATATGAATCGGGTTATTTCTACAGCAAGATTAGAATATGGAATACATGTGATCGCCTGTGGAGATAAGATCAGGTCACAAGAGGCGGCATTTTATATAATGAGAAAGGTGTATGAGCTCTACAATTGATGTTAACGCGTATGAGAATGCGTGGCTTGGAATAACAGAAGAAGACCTACAAAGGGCCAAGTCCCCACTCTCAGGCCTTACAGATGAAGAGAAAAAAGACTTTCATCTACATATAATACAAAAGATGCGAGATCCGGATTATTTCCACTGGACGGTCAAGACGCTAATGGGAATAGACCTGCTCCCCGTCCAGACCTGTGTACTAAGAGAGCTTTGGAATAGACCCTTCCCAATGTACATAGCTTCTCGTGGTTTTGGAAAGTCTTTCCTCTTAGCGGTATACTCTATTCTAAAATGTATCCTTGTCCCGGAAACAAAAATAGTTATAGTCGGTGCTGCATTTCGCCAGTCTAAAGTTATCTTTGAATACATGGACACGATATGGAGAAACGCTCCAATTTTACAGAGCATCTGTTCTGATGCAAGTGGCCCACGCAGAGATGTTGATCGATGCACTATGAAGGTTAATGACAGTTGGGCAATGGCTGTTCCTCTTGGTGACGGCAATAAGATTAGAGGCTTGAGAGCACACACTATTATTGCGGACGAATTTAATTCTATTCCCACCCATATTTATGAAACGGTTGTTGCCGGTTTCGCTGCCGTGTCTAGTAACCCAACACAAAACGTTAAAGATGCAGCAAGACGCAAAAAGATGCAGGACGAAGGGGTGTGGAGCGATAAGTCGGAAGAGAAGTATAAAGACCGAAAAACAAACCAGTCGATTATATCTGGAACAGCAGGATATGACTTCGAACCATACGCAAAGTACTGGAAGAAATATAAATCCACTATACTTAATCGTGGAGATTTTAAAAAGGTTGCTGCTGAGAATGAAGAAGATGAAGAAAATATTCCAGACTATATGAAAAGGCTTGACTGGACCTCTTTCTCTATAATTAGGTTTCCTTACGAACTTATACCTGAGGGGTTTATGGACGACCAGCAGGTTGCCAGATCAAGGGCCACTATGCACAATGGAATCTACCAAATGGAATACGGGGCGTGCTTTACCTCGGATAGTCAGGGATTTTTTAGGAGGAGCCTAATACATGCATGCGTTGCCAACGATAGCAATGTAGAGAAGCCAACTTGGCCAAAGTGGTGCGGTCAACCATTTGACTCTATGACCAGAGGCCAGCCAGATAAAAAATATATAATAGGAGTTGATCCAGCTTCTGAACAAGATAATTTTGCAGTAGTAATAGTTGAGCTACATCCAGAACATCAAAGAGTTGTTTATACATGGACTACGAATAAAAAGGATTTCGCTGGAAGAAAAAAGGTTGGCCTTACAGATTCTCATGACTACTATTCTTTCTGTGCTCGCAAGATACGGAATCTTATGAAGTTGTTTCCTTGCGTTAGGCTTGGCATTGATTCTCAAGGTGGGGGGTTTACAATAGCAGAAGGCCTTAGAGACCTAGACAAGCTTCAGCCCGGAGAAAGACCTATCTATGAAATTATAGAAGAAAACAAAAACAAAGATACTGATGATCTAGCCGGAGACCATTGCTTAGAGCTTATAAACTTTGCCAGCTCAGTTTGGACATCAAATGCTAATCATGGACTTAGAAAAGACTTAGAAGACAAGGTTTTATTATTTCCTCGTTTTGACACACTTACCCTAAGTCTTACTTCTGAAAAAGATAAGATACTATTTAAAGAAATGAAAGAAAAAGTTGGTAATTCCGACGCCCTAAAGCTCTATGATACATTAGAGGACGCTGCAATGGAGGTAGAGGAATTAAAGGACGAACTGTCCACCATAGTCATGAGCGTAACCGCAGCAGGAAGAGAAAGATGGAGCACTCCAGAAATAAAGCTAGGCTCTGGAAAAAAGGGAAGAATGAGAAAAGATCGCTACAGTGCTCTGGTAATTGCCAACATGATAGCAAGAACGATTCAAAGAGAGCTTCCAGCGCCAAGATACCAACACGTAGGAGTGGTCGTTGGACAGCAAGTAGAAGGGGCGGGAGGAAGCATGTATAAAGGGCCAGAATGGGCTCAAAATATTTCTCCAGACAGTTTCATTGTAGTTAATAAGAATAATTAGGATTGGTGTAAGTTATAATAGGTATTGTTTTCAATTTAATACTCATTGAGGATTCCGATGGTAGATAAAAAATATCCGCGCAGCAAACAGAAAGACATAGATCACGCTCTTCAGAGCGGAGAAGCATACGCTTCTTGGGAAGATGAAGAGGGGAAAAGTGCTGCTCTAAAAAATTACACGAGCTCCATAACTGAGTTCGCTTCTGCAAGCCGAAACTCATATGACAATATAACAACATACCAAAGCAGTCGTCCCGGACTCCAAAAAAGCGACTACGATTATTTTCGTTCTAGTGAAAGAGTTCCTACTAAGTCAAAAGAGATTATCTCCTTTGCTCGAAAGTCTTATAGGCAAATAGGTCTTATAAGAAACTCAATTGACTTAATGGGTGACTTTGCCTGCCAAGGGATTAGATTAGTTCACCCCAATCCAAGAATAGAAAGATTCTATAATGACTGGTTTTCTAGAGTAAAAGGTTCTTTTGTTTCAGAAAGATTCTGCAACCTCCTTTTTAGAGAAGCTAATGTTGTTATAAGAATGAAGACAGCTAAGCTCAATAAGAGCAAACGTCTTGAAATGCAAAAGGCTGTAGCAGAGATAGACATGAAGGCTGACCTTAAAGAAAATCTATTCAAAAAGGGTGAGCTTCCTTGGCAGTATAATTTTCTTGATCCTCTACTACTAGACGTGGTCGGCGGCCCCCTAGCATCTATGTCTGGTAATTATCTTTATAGAATGGATATTCCAAAAGACTTAAAGAGAGATCTTAATAAAATAAAGAACTCTGGAGATGCAAGAGAAAGAGAGATGCTGAAAAGTATTCCTAAAGAATTTCTAGATACTACGAACTCCGGAAAAGGGGTAGTATTACCTGAAGATAAGACATTTACATATTTCTACAAAAAAGATGACTGGCAATTGTGGGCTGATCCCATGACATATGCCTGTTTTGATGATCTTATTCTATATGAAAAATTGAAGCTTGCTGATAAGGCCGCCCTAGACGGTGCTGTAAATAAAATTAGAGTATGGAAACTTGGTAGCCTAGACCACAAGCTTGCTCCCACCCCAACAGCTGCAAATGCTCTCGGAAGTATATTAGGAGCCAATACTGGTGGTGGAACAATGGATATCGTTTGGGGCCCAGATATCGAGCTTCTAGAAACCGGAACTGATGTCCAGAGATTTTTAGGAGAAGAAAAATACAGACCTACCCTTATGTCTATATATTCCTGTCTTGGCATACCCCCTACATTAACGGGTACGTTCGGCGCTAGCGGCACTACAAACAATTTCATTTCTCTAAAAACACTAACAGAGAGATTGAACTATGTTAGATCTATTCTTACTGAATTTTGGAACTATCAAGTAAGGGTCATTCAGAAATCTATGGGATTTAGACAGGCCCCTCAGGTTGAGTTTGACCTTACGCAGTTAGATGATCCCACTTCTATGATGCAGCTGATGATTAATTTAGCTGATAGAAATATCATTAGCGACGAATTTATTCAGAGACAGATTAAGGCTAAGCCCGGGATCGAAGAGAAAAGAATCTCAAACGAAAACAAAAAGAGAGATAGAGGAAAGATGCAAGAAAAGGTTAGTCCATATCACGCAGTTGACAAAGACTTCTCTCTTGAGAAGATTGCATTACAAACAGGGATAGCCTCTCCTTCTCAGGTAGGATTGGAGCTAGACCCCAAGAGCCCTGATGAGAAGAACGCCTTAGAGATGAGATCTAAGCCTCAAGACAGTCCCAAGATAGAGGACAATCAATCTCCCGGAGAGCCCGGACGCCCTAAAAACTCTACTGACGACACTCCAAGAGAAAGAAGAAAGTTTAAACCAGCTATAAAGGCCAAGACCGAGCTGTGGGCTAAAAAAGCACAGGCTAAAATATCAAAGATAATAAACCCAGTCCTTTTACGGGGTTTTGAAAAGAAGAACATGAGAAGTCTAAATTCTCAACAGACGCAAGAGGCAGAGAAGATGAAGTTTGAGATACTGTGTTCTTTGTCACCTAATTCAGATGTGAATGAAGAGACTATTGCTAAGGCAATCAAATTCGGAATGAAAGACAGAAGTATTCATAATGAATGTGAGCATTGGATATCTCAAGCATCCGAAGATTCAGAGGAACGCCTAGCTATCGACGAGATTAGAAGCATGCGAGCTTCTTATTATACTTACTTCGTAGAAAAAAATGGCCCATTGGTGTAAATAATAAAGAGGTAAATTAATGAGTAATATAATTATATATCAAGCCGAAAAAGATGCGGGGCTAGAAGAGCAAATAAGAAGTAATGCTTCAATAGCATATGCTTCGCCCCTCCACCCAATAGATCAAGTTGAACCATCAGTACTTGATTCCTTTAAGGCAAATGCTGCGGAGTTTTTGTCTGTTGCAGGAACAGACGATGATGATGTTTATCATACTTATTCTATCTTAGTAACTTCGTCTTGGAATAAAAATGATGATGTTTTTGGAGCAGAAGAAGTATGGGCTGCTCGTAAGACGCCCCAGTATAAGCCTGCAAACCTAGAACACGACGAAAAAAAAATTATTGGAAGTATAATTTCAAGCTGGCCGGTCGATGACGACTTTAATCTTGTTGATGAAAATTCAACAGCTGAAGATTTGCCAGAAAAAATACACATTTTAGTTTCTTCTGTTATCTATAGACAATGGCAAGATCAAGAATATCAAGCTCGCGCAGAAGATTTAATAAGAAAAATCGAACATGGAGAAATGTTCGTCTCAATGGAATGCATATTTAGAGGTTTTGATTATGCTGTCCAGTCTCCAGAGGGTGAGAACCATATCGTGGCAAGAAATGAAGAAACATCTTTCTTGACTCGACATCTCAGATCTTACGGAGGAACTGGTCAGTATCAAGATCACAAGGTAGGTAGAATGTTGAGGAATATTACGTTTTCAGGGAAAGGTTTTGTAGAGAAGCCAGCGAATCCAGAAAGTGTCATTTTTGATAATGATGAAGTTTTTGATTTCGTAGGTGCTTCAATAGCAAAAAACCTGTTTTCTAAAAATAATGGTGTATCAGTTAGAGTAGAACAAAACATTCTTTCTAACGCAGGTTCCGAAGAGGAGATTCTTATGACAAGCGATTTCTTAAACGAACAAGTCAAAGAGCTTAAAGAAGCACTTTCTGTATCACAAGCAGAGATTAAAGAGCTTACTAATAAAGTTTCCGAGGCTAACGTCGAAAAGCTTGAAGCTGAAACTTCTGAGTTAAATCAGATGGTTGAGTCTTTAAGTGAAGCCGCAGCAAAAGCTGAAGAAACAGCCAAAGAAAACACAGAAAAGATTGTAGCTTTAGAAGTTACAATCACTGAGTTGACTGAAGCTAAAGACACAGCAGAAGCTGCAATCGCAGAAATGGAAGAGAAGGAAAAGCGAAACGCGAGAGCCACCGCCTTAATCGAAGCAGGTATTGCTGAAGATCAGGTTGAAGCTAAGCTTGAAACTTTTGCATCTCTTACAGATGAGCAATTTAGCGAAGTTGTAGCTACAATTGCTAGCGTCAAACCAGAAGTTGTTGAAGCCGACAAGGCCGAAGCAGAAGAAGGCGATGACAAAGCCGAAGAGACAGATGAGGCAGCAGAAGCTGAAGAGTCTGAAGAAGCTGAGGCTGAAGCCGAAGAGTTGGTCGAAGAAGTTCTAGAAACTGCTTCCGTAGAAGAAGAAGCTGATCTTTCAGTTGCTTCCGATGAAGAAGTAGATGAATCAGAACAGACTCGTGCCAAGCTTCGTAATTGGGTTGATTCTTATGTATTTAACAAGAATAAAGGAGATATCTAAATGGCACTTAAACCTGATAGAGTCGAGCACTTGACAGACCTCAGTTTTTTCATGAACGAGACCGGCACCCGTGGGCAGATTGCAATTCTTTCCACAGCCGGTTCCGGATCAGCAATGGACGATAGCTCAGCTCTCGTCAAAGTTGCCGACGCCTCTGGAAAACCTATGGGGATGCTGTTAAACGACGTTGTAGATCTAGATCTTACACGTCAACATATCAATTTTGCTAAAGATGAAGTACAAAAGGGCAGTAAAGTTCTTTTGCTACGTCGAGGCACAGTTGTAACAGATAATATTGAAACGGGGCATTCACCTACCGCTGGTACGATTGCCTATTACAAAGCTGACGGCGAGCTGACTACTGACGTAGACAGCCAACCTATTGGTGTATTCCTTTCTTCAAAGGACGCTGATGGATACGCTAAAGTAGAAATTAACATCATACCAAATGTGTAAGGAGAAGAAAATGACTAACAAGTTATTTGACCCAACTCCAGAAATGAATCAGGTTTTACGCCAAGCCGGATCATTGGTCAAAGAAGAATCTTTAGTAGCAACGGCAGAACTTGCCAAAGCTCTTGAGCTTCCTCTGCGAAAAGGAGTTATGAGTGGCGACATTCTTGATGGTATCTACGAAGCTATCCGTCTGGCACCCGGTGCTAGCGCTGAATTTCCTTTGGACTTTCTCGCACCCGGCACAGAAAGTGACTTTGTAGCTTATACCATCCCTAATCATGGTAGAATTCCTGAACGACATGTTGAGGGTGACTACGTAATGGTTCCAACCTATGACGTTGGTGCATCTATCGACTTTTTGTTGAAATATGCCCGTGACGCTCGTTGGGACGTTGTTGGACGTGCAATGGACGTTCTTCAAAGTCAATTTGTTAAGAAGATGAACGACGATGGCTGGCACACACTTATTAGTGCTGGCGTTGACCGTAACATCTTAGTATACGATGCTGATGCAACGGCAGGTTATTTTAGCAAGAGACTTGTTTCTCTCATGAAAACTATCATGAGACGTAATGGTGGCGGTAATAGTTCGTCTATTAATCGTGGCCAGATGACAGATCTCTTCCTCAGTCCAGAAGGTCTTGAAGACATTCGCAACTGGGGTGTAGATGAAGTTGATGACGTAACTCGTCGCGACTTGATTACTAAAGAAGGCGGTCTTTTGACTAGAATCTTCCAAGTAAATCTACATGATATTGATGAGCTTGGCGAAGGTCAAGAGTATCAAAACTACTACAGCAATGATCTTAGCGGAACCCTCCCGGGTTCTAAGAAAGAGATCGTAGTAGGTCTTGACTTATCAAGCAATGATAGCTTTGTTATGCCTGTACGGCAAGAAGTGCAGATCTTCGAAGATGATACCCTTCATCGTCAAAGACGCGCTGGCATGTACGGCTGGGCAGAGCACGGCTTCGCTGTTCTTGACAACAGACGAGCTCTTCTTGGAGCATTCTAAGAGAATCTCGACTTGAGTTTATAACGAGTCGCCTTTAGTGACCTTGGCGTTGCTGGGGGCGGCTTTTTTTAATAACTAATTGGAGTCTATATTGTGGCAATCAGTATAAAAGACAGGATAAAGCAGGGAACTAACACCGCAGGCGCCGGTACAGTGTCTCTGGATATTTCCTATTCAGCCAGCGGGTTTCAAGACTTTTCCGTTCTTGGTAATGGCACTCAAACCTATTATGCCATAGAAGAATCCCCTTCAAAATGGGAGGTAGGAATAGGAACCTATAGTGGTGGGACTTTATCGAGAGACACCGTTTTCTCTAGTAGCAACTCTAATAATAAAGTAAGTCTTGGTGGTAGTGGTCTTGTCTTTGTAACCTACCCAGCAGAGAAAGCTGTTTTTGCCGATTCTGAAAACAATGTAAATGTTACAGGCCTTGTAGTAGGAGCTACTGGCGTTAAGTTTAATGACGGGACTATCCAGACCACAGCATCAACTTCGTCCTCCAGCTACGATCTTTGGACTATATCTGATGGTAGTATTAATTCTAATATCTCTAACTCTGGAACTGTTCGTATAACAGGGGCTGGGAACACAACCGTTTCTATGGTTAGTGGAGACCCTTCTATTGTTACCGTTAGCGGGACTGACCAAGACTTGTCTTCGTATGCCACTGTAAGTAATCTGGCATCCACAGGAAGTATAAATGCTGCGAACATTGCTACTGTGTCAGGCATCGCTGCAGGAAAAGACGATTACAATTACTGGAAACTGAGAGAGCAGAATACAGACACAGCTATAAATGTAAGTAGCACAGAAACCGTTAACATTACTGGGGCTGGACTTGTTTCTACATCTCTTAATATAGGCAATCAGCTTGTTATTAGCGGAGCTAGCCCAGATCTGTCCTCTTATGCTACCACAGGCAACCTTGCAGCCACAGGAGCTACTAATGCTGCTTCTGCTGCGACGAATGCTACGAACATAGCAACCAACGTCACAAATATTGCATCTACTGGGAACACCAACGCTACTGCTATAGCAGCTAACACTACGAACATTGCATTGACTGGGGCGACCAACGCAGCTAATATAGCAATAGTCTCCGGTATTGCAACAGGGAAAGATAACTACCAGTTCTGGACGATAACAGATGGATCGGTATCAGAGAATATTACGACAACTTCTCAAGTTAAAGTTACTGGAAGCGGAGCAACAACCGTAGCGTATAGCGCTGCAAGTAACACTCTGACAATCAATACTCCTTCTTCAGCCGCCGGGTATGATGGCTGGACTGCTACAGATGGGTCTAATACGTCTGAAATTGCCAATGCTGATGACGTAAAGATTACCGGAGTAGGAAATACAACCGTCAGTTTCGTAAGTGGTAGTCCTAATGTATTTACTGTTAGCGGAACAGATCAAGATCTTTCTTCATATGCTACGACAGGATATGTAACTGGAGTATCCGGACACTTACAAACACAAATAACAGATAATATTTATACATGGCAAGCTACAGGTGTACATAACGCTTCGGTTAGCTCAGGGGGTTCGCCAACAGGGATAACTATTTCCCAAGGGGCCTCGTTGGCAATTTCTGGAACTTCAGGAATCTCTGTGAATCTTGGCACTGGAACTCCAGATAAATTCGTGATTACTCACGATGATACTTCTGCTCTGGGTCCCGGAGGAATAGATGTATCTCCTAATTACTTTATAAGAAAAGTACAGGTAGACGAGTATGGACATGTTACTGGGCTGGCGTCTGCAGAAGTTACAGGCATTGGAGGAGGAGGGTCTTATAATTATTGGACAGCCTCAGACGGCTCTACCACAACCAATATAAACAGCACCAACACTGTGACGATGGAAGGGGCAGGCAACACGACCGTTACTCTAGCAGGTAATACCTATACTATCAGCGGATCTGGTGGAGGAGGAGGAGGAGGAGATTATGCTTGGAGCCTATGTGGGGCTGATGTTCCCAGTGGTCAAAATGTAACCATTGCTGGTGGAACTGGTATACAAGTTAACTGTGGGCTGACTACAACTATTGAGGCAACGGGCCTGATGACTTCGGGAGATTTTGCAGAACAAAAATACACGCATTGGGTATTACAGGGTGCCGGCAATGATCTCTCAAC
>Ga0114997_10001809_pt1 | contig 17524 bp, 13 predicted proteins | sample ArcticOcean_MG_C_2_FD_87045 | JGI IMG/M metagenome (GOLD analysis project Ga0114997, IMG submission 87045) | Marine microbial communities from western Arctic Ocean - ArcticOcean_MG_CB4_136 | ecosystem: Environmental > Aquatic > Marine > Oceanic | place: Arctic Ocean: Canada Basin | collected...
ATATTAAATGCTTCTTTTGAAACAAAATGTTTAATTTTTTCTATTGCAATTTTTTCGCATTCATAACCTTCACTGTTAATGCATCTTCTTACTGCATCTTGCTTTTTTGTTGTCTCATTATAATCTTTTACAGTCTTGCTTCTACAAGATGGGCAATTCAAAGGGAAAATAAATTTTTTGGATTTTTTATCTCTTTTTTTTAAGTTAACTGAAACAACATGTGGAATTACATCTCCGGCTCTTTCTATTGTGACAGTGTCTCCAATTCTTATGTCTTTTCTAATAATTTCATCTTCATTGTGAAGTGTAGCATTTGATACAATTACACCACCAATGTTTACAGGTTTAATCTTTGCAACTGGTGTTAGTGCACCTGTTCTACCTATTTGAATTTCAATGTTTATTATTTCTGATATGGAATTATTAGCAGAAAATTTATGTGCAATTGCCCATCTAGGAGCATTTGCTGCAAAACCTAATCTTTTTTGTAAATCAAAATTATTAACTTTATAGACAACTCCATCTATATCAAATGCTATCTCATTTCTCTTTTCTTCTAATTTTTTATGATTCTCTATTAAATTTTTAATGCCTGCGATCCTTTTATTGAATGGGTTTGTTTTAAAGCCCCATAAATCTAAATTTTTTAAAAAACTTGTTTGATTATCAATATTCATTTTTTTCTCGTATCCATATGTGTATGCAATAAACTTTAATGGAATCTTATTTGTAATCGTCGGATCTTTTTGTCTTAGCGAGCCAGATGCTGCATTTCTAGGATTTGCAAATTTATCACTTATCTTTTTAAAATCTTCGTTTTCAATAAAAACTTCTCCTCTTATGTCAATTTCTTCAGGGAAGTTTTTTGAGGTTATTAATTTTGGTATATCGTTAATTGTTTTTAAATTTTGAGTGATATCTTCACCTTCCTTGCCATCTCCGCGCGAAAGACCACTAATAAGTTTACCATTTTTATATATTAAAGATGCAGAAATACCATCTATCTTTGGTTCAGTACTATATTCAATATTTTCTTTTTTATCTAAACTTAAAAAATTTAATAATCTTTTTTCAAAATTTATCAAATCTTCTTCATTAAAAGCATTACTTAAAGAAAGCATTGGAACTTTATGTTTTATCTTTTTAAAGTTTTTGGAAGGTTTATAACCAATTGAGCTAGATGGAGAATCTGAACTTTTTAAAAATAAATATTTTTTTTCAAGCTCTAAAATTTCATTTTTAAGGTTGTCGAATTCAAAATCACTTATTTTTGGTTTATTTTCATCATAATAAAATTTGTTGTTCTTTTTATATTCTTTAATTTTATTAGAATAAATTTGTTTAATAGCAAACTCTTGCTTATCTAGAAAAAGGATTTGATTTTTTCTGTGAGTTTCTTTCTTTTTTTTTTTTTTTCTTTTATTTTTATAAGTGAATAATTTTTATTAAAAACTTTATAAGATCTTTTATACCACTCACCTGATTTATAGTTATAACCTAAAGTGGTTGCATATTTTTTGGCTTCAACTTCTAATCCCAGTATGTAGTGTATCTCAACTAATCTGTGTAAAGCCTCTTCTACATAAATAGTTTGATCATAAAATTTAAGAATATTTTGCAATCTATTTATAGCTGCTATCCATTTTTGTTTTTTAATATAATGCCTTGCTATATAGATTTCTTTTGCTGCAAGATTATCCTCTATCAGATTAAGTTTGTATTTTGCATCCAATGAATAATCGGTATCTGGATATTCTTTAATTACTATTTTAAAGTTTTTTTTTGCTTCAATTAAAGGTTTTAAATCTTTCTTTTCATCAATAATACTATCATAATAACTCATTGCTAAAAGATAGTATGCATAATCTAAATTATTATGATTTGAGTATAGTTTTATAAATCTATCTAATTCATCGATGGTATCTCCATAATAGCCTTGAGACCACCATGCATATGCTGACATTAATGCTGATTGAGCTGCCCATGGTGATTGGGGATAAAGTAATTCAGCTTCATTAAATTTTTGAACTGCATAGAAAACATCTTCCTCTTCTAGTGCCTCTAAACCTTCATTATAAGCTATTATCATTTGAGTTTCTAAGTTATCTCCTTCAATAACTGAAACAATACCCTCATTACCTTTGGAGCATGAACCTAAAATTAATAATGAGCATATAATTAACTTTTTTATGATTTTCATAATAAATTTTTAACAGATTTTGTAAGAGATTTATAGTTTTAAGCTATTGATCTTAAATGTTGTTTATTAATGAATGTATGAGGCAGGCTTTTTTCTTTAATTTCTAGTAATGAAAAATTTTCTTTTTTTTCAAAAACTTTTCTAAGTAGTTGATTTGTTAGTTTGTGTCCTCCTTGAGAGCAGGTTATTTTTCCAATAATCTTATAACCTGTTAGATACAGATCTCCCATACAGTCTAAAATTTTATGATTTACAAATTCCTTTTTGTTTCTAAGTCCTTTTTCATTCAATAGTTTATTATCTTTAACAACCATCGCATTATCAAGACTCCCTCCTTTAGCAAGTCCCATTTCTCTCAGTTTTTCTACATCTTCAAAAAGACAAAAGGTTCTTGAATTATAAATATCTGTTAAGTCAGATTCAAATACGTTGATCAAATTTCTCTGGGTTCCTATAAAATCGTTTTCATATTTTAATTCGAAATCAATGTCTAAACTAATTTTACTTGGCTCAATCGAGATAGTTTTTTTTCCATCTATAAATTCTATTTTTTTTAGTATCTTAATTACTTTTATAGGGGTATCACTGCTTTTAATTCCTACCTTAGATATTGCTTCAACAAATAAGATTGCAGATCCATCTAAAATAGGTACTTCTTGATTATTAATTTCAACTAAAACGTTGTCAATACCCAGTCCATATAAAGCTCCCATTAAGTGTTCTATTGTTGAAATGCTAACCCCACTCTCATTGGATATGGTTGTGCAAAAAATTGCACTACTAACATTAAAAAGATTAGGAACTATAATATTATTTTCTTTAAGATCTGTTCTTTTAAATACTATTCCTGTATTGGGCTCAGCTGGTTTTAATATTAAGCTTGCCTCTAAACCGCTATGTAGGCCCACTCCCTTAAAGGATATATCTTGTTTAATAGTTTTTTGATTAAGTTCAGACACGTATACCTTATAATTTTTTGAGTAGAATTAAGAAAAACAAGAAATGTTACAGGAAAATACTGTTTCATCTAAAAAAATGAAAAAATTTTTCAAAAAAACCCTGCTTTGTTTGTTTCTTTGGTACCACTACAACCTCTTGTTTAATTGGTTTTCTTAGAAAACTAAATCCAGACTGACAAATCTCTCCCAAGGTCTCTTCTAGGAAGTCTATATCGTTAGAAAGAAAATTTTTATCTTTAGTTTGATTTTTAAGCATCTTTGCTCCATCACCCATTAACACTATTTTAAATTTATCTGATAAGTGTGAATTTGATTCTATAGATTTAGTGCATAATTCTATTATTTCTTCAATTCTAGCAAAAATTATCTTTTTAAGTTTCTCTATTGAAATATTTACATCATGTGAAAGTTTTTGATTTTTATCAAAATTACGCTTCACCTGTTCTGATTGTTCTAAATCTATCTTAAAAATTTTAGAAATATCTTTAGTAACATGATTTCCACCAACTGGTAAAATATCTAAATAAAGAATTTTATCATTAAGATAAGAAATTATCGAGGTTCTATTAAAACCAACATCTATAAAAGATACATATCCATTTAAATTTAAATTATTTTTATATAAGATAGATTTTGCATAACTTGAACAAATAATTTGATTAATTGAAATATTAAATTTTGAATAAATTTTTTTAAAGTAAAGCACCAAGTCATTAGGAAGACAAAGAAAAAGAATATCTAATGATATAAAGTCACATCTTATTTCACCAGGCAAATAAGAATGGTCAACACCATCAATTATATAATTATTAATAATAATATGAGTAATATTATAATTTGGATAATATTTCAAAATTTGTTGTTTTGCTTCCTGAACTAAAAATTGAATATTTGTTTTTTTTAGTTTAGATCCATAAAATTTTTTAGACATTGAAATACCGATAGAAAGCATTTTGGGACTATCTATCATCAAGTTTATATTATTAATGTATTCATTTGTATTTTTTTCAAAAGAGGTAATTATTTTTTCAATCTTTGATTCTAAATGTGATGGATCTATAAAAAATTCACTTTCATCATAAAAAAATTCATCTTTATTATCTATATTAAATATACCAGCTCTTATCTTTGAAGAGCCACAATCAAAAAAAGTCTGAAATTTTTTATTATTCATCATTTTATAATTAAATGATTGCTCACTCTTAAATCAATAAACTTTTTATTATTGAAAAGATCACTATTTATAATTTTGTAAGCAAGGTGGATGGATTCAAAAAGGTTGTCCCGAGGCAACTTAATCAAAATATCATTACTAGTTAAAATGTCCCATCTACTTGAGGGAAAAAAATATAATGTTTTAAATTTTTTGAAATTAAATTTAGATTTTTCAATGTTTTTTTTTAAATCTAAAAAATCCTCAGAATTAAATTCCCCAAATACATAAGGTAGTATTTCTTTACTTTCTTTGTTAAAAATAAGCTTCCCATTTGCACCAACAAATTGTTCATTATTAGATAGTCTTGCAACAAATTTGGTCGGTTTAATCTTTATATTGATTGTTGAAGGATAATTTTTTTTAACACTATACTTTTCTATAATATTATATTTATTTATTACTCTTTGAATTTCTTCTCTCCTTACTAATAATATATTTTTATAAAATAAATCATTTAATTCATTGGAGATTTTTTTATTATCAGCGCTTGAAAGACCTTCAATATTAATATGATTTATTTTAGAATTATCACTGTTTTGATTTTCTAATAATTTTCCATTTGTTGTACTCAATATAAGTAAAAACAGTAAGTACACTATTATCTTGTTTTTTTTATCTATTGATTGATGCATCTTTTAGAATCCATTCAATTAATTGTATGAAACTTATACCTACATAGCTTGCTATTTCTGGCACCAAAGAAAGTTTAGTCATTCCTGGTTGAGTGTTAATTTCTAACAAGTAAAACTTTCCTCTATAAAACTTAAAGTCTGATCTAGTAACACCTTTGCAGCCAATAAGCTGATGGACTTTAAGTGTGATAGCTGTGATTTTTTGTAAATCATTCTTGCTAAGACTTACGGGAATTATATGTTTTGTTTTTGAATTTGAGTTATATTTAGCTTCATAGTCATAAAATTTTCTTTTTGGCTTCAATTCAATAACTCCTAATGTTTTAGTGCCCATTATAGCTACTTGTATTTCTCTACCTGAAATAAATTCCTCAATCAAAATTTGATTATATGAACTTAATGCTTTTAAATTTTTAATTATATTTTTTTTAGTACAAATATATACATGTACACTTGATCCTTCATTAATTGGCTTTATAACAACAGGAAATTTTAATTCTTTTTGAATAGTTTTGATAATATTTGTTTTATTTTTTCTATAATCAAACTTAATATATTTAGGAGTTAATATCTTATTTTTAATAAAAATTTTTTTTGAAATTTCTTTATCCATTGCTATAGAGGAGGCCATTACACCCGAATGAGTATAAGGAATTTTTTGAGTTTCTAAAATTGTTTGAATATAACCATCCTCTCCAAATTGACCATGCAATGCATTAAAAATTATATCTGGTTTAAATGATTTTATATTTTTTAATAAAGTATGATCTGGCTCACAAATTGAGACTATATATTTGTTTTTTTTTAATTCAATAGCTACTTGTTTTCCTGTATCCAAACTTACTAACCGTTCTTTGGATATTCCACCACAAAGTACTAAAATTTTTTTTTTCATAGCTATTCCAGTATTTTAATTTCTTTTTCTAAAACAATACCTGTTTTTTTTTCAACTTCATCTTGAACAAACTTTATCAGTTTATTCATATCATCAAAGCTAGCATTATTTTTGTTTACAAAGAAATTACAATGTTTGTCCGAAATACAGGCGTCTCCAAAACTTGTATCTAGTGGCACTGATTCTTTTATTAATTGCCAAACTTTTTTATCAGATTGATTAATTGGATTTTTGAAGGTACTACCACTTGTTTTAATTTTTGTTGGTTGATTTCTATCTTTTCTATTTTTAAGTTCAAAAACTTCTTTTTTAATTCGAGCTTTATTTTTTTTTTCACCTTTAAAAGAAGCACTTAAAAATATTAAATCATCTGATAAATCATTATTTCTGTATTTAAATGCAACTTTATTTGCTGGTATTGTAAAAACATTGCCCTCTTTATTGATCGCTTGTATAGAAATTAATATATCCTTAAATTCTTTATTAAAACATCCTGCATTCATCTTTAACCCACCACCAACAGTCCCCGGTATACACGCCAAAAATTCAAAATTTCCAACTTCATTTTCTAAAGCAAAATCTGATAATCTTTTATCAAGACATGCGCTACCTGCAACTATTATACTATTAGGTAATATTGAAATATTAGAAAACTTTTTACCTAATTTAATAACTACACCATCAAATGTATTATCACTTATAAGGGTATTTGATCCTGCTCCTAAAACATGAATTTTTTCTTTATTTCCAAATCTTTTTAGAAACAATATCAGGTCAGATAAATTGTCAGGTTTAAAATAAATTTTTGTTTTACCTCCAATATTAAACCAATTGCTTTTTTTTAGTTCATAATCAAAATAAATTTTACTATTAACTTCACTTGAAAATTTTTTTAATTCTTCCAATATCATTATATTAAATTTGGTAATTGCCGCATCCATGCTGAAATAGTGCCCGCACCCATACCAATAATTATTTTTTTTCCACAGACAATATTTTTCATTAACTTTGCTAATTCGTATTGGTCTTTAATTACAAACAATTTAACCTTTGAGTTTTTAATAATATCTTTTGCAAAATTATTATAATTAAATCCCAATTTCATTTTTTCACCTGCCGTATAAATTGGACATAAAACTACAGTATCTGCTTTCTTGAATGATAAACTAAATTCCTTTTTTAGATCTTTTAATCTAGATATTCTGTGTGGTTGGAATACACATATAACTTCTTCTTTTTTATAAGCAGCTCTAACTCCATTTAAGACTTCTTTAATTTCCGTTGGATGATGTGCATAATCGTCATAAAAACTGGCTTCTCTATAAGTAAAAATTTTGTTAAATCTTCTTTGAACACCTTTGAATTCTTTCAGCCCGTTTTTAATAACATTTTTAGAGATACCAATTGTTAAGGCTACTGCTGCTGCTGCTGTTGAATTTAAAATATTATGAGTTCCAAGAAGTGGTATTTTAATTTTATTAATAATTGTATTTTTTTTTCCTGGTAAATTAATTACAAGATCGTACTCTGAAAAATATTTTTTTTGTTTAATATTTTTAATACGAAATTGAGATTTTGAATTTACTCCATATGTATAAAAATTTTTAATTTTTATTTTTTTTAATATATCTTGGTTATTTTTATCATCTATACAAATAAAAGATTTTCCAAAAGATGGAACTTTGTTAATAAATTCTATAAACAAATTTTTTAGTTCATTAATTGAATTATAATAATCCATGTGTTCACGATCTATATTTGTTACAATAGAATAAGTTGGTGGCACATGGATAAAGCTTCCATCTGATTCATCTGCTTCTAGTATGCACCAATCACTTTTTCCAAGTTTTGCCGTACTTTTAATTGCATTAAGAACTCCACCATTTATTATGGTTGGGTCTAATTTTGTTTTTGAAAATATTGCAGCCAATAAAGATGTTGTGGTTGTTTTACCATGAGATCCAGTCACAACAATATTTTTAGTCAAAGAAACTATATTAGCCAACATTTCTCCACGTTTATAAATTGGAAGTTGTTTTTTTTTAGCTTCTATTAGCTCTTGGTTGCTTTCTTTAATTGCAGATGAAATAACGACGATAGTAGCATTATTTATATTTTTTTTTGTATGTTTGATATTAACTTTAATTTTATCTTTCTTTAATCTTTCAATATTTTTATTAATAACAACATCACTACCCTGTACATTAAAACCCATTCTTTTCATTATGAGCGCAAGACCACTCATACCGATGCCACCTATTCCAACAAAGTGTATAATTTCAGTTTTTGCTAATTCTATTTTCATTAATAACAGATATAATTTTCTGATTTATATTATTCCAGGTATTTTGATAGCTAAAATTTTTCATATTTATTTTTTTAGCTAAATACTCATCTTTGTTTGCTATAATATTAACTAGTTTATTTGTTATAGTCTCATCATTAATTTCATTTTGATTTAAAATCCAGTTACAACCAATTTCATTATAAAAAAAAGCATTTTCAAATTGGTGATTATCTTTTGCAGTAGGTAGTGGTATTGCCACAAAAGGTAAATTTAAAAAAACTAATTCTGCTAATGTGGATGCACCTGCTCTAGTAAAGCATATGTTAGCTTTACTCATAAGTTTTGAAATATCATCCTTAAAATCAAATAACTCATGATTAATGTCATTTTCTTTATAAAATTTTTTTAAATTTTCAAAATTAGCTAAATTAGTCTGTTGGTAGATTTTTAAACTATATCTTTTTGATAATTTAACTATTTGAGCTTTAATTAAATTGTCAAATATCTTTGCTCCTTGACTTCCACCTATGACTAATAAATTGATATGTTTATCAATACTTTCTGTTTTTTTAATTTCATAAAATTTTTTTCTCAGAAGTGCTGGAATTACATTAATTTTATTTATATATTTATTTGGAAAATTTTTAATTTTATCAGAATAACAAATAATTTTTTCACAGGATTTAATAAAAAGTCTGTTTGTTCTTCCTAATACCATATTTGGTTCAAATAAAAAAAGTTTAATATTTAAAATTTTTGTTGCAAAACAAAAAGGTAGTGACATGTAGCCACCAGTTGAAATCAATATATCTATTTTTCTTTTTTTTAAAAAAAAAATTGATTTTAAAATCAGGTAAATTATTAAAAAAAATTGAAAAGGTAGTAAAAAAATATTTTTTGAGATTGGGGTTACATTAAAAATTTCTAAATTGTATTTATTTATATCTAAGAATTTCATTCCTCTATTGTCTATTGTAACAGATACATTAAATTGATCTTTCAAATGCTCGTAGAGTATTGTGGCTGGGACTACATGGCCACCTGACCCTCCTGTGCTAATCAAAATTTTTTGAGTCATTTAATCAATTTCTCTTTTTGTTAAATTTAATATTATTCCAGATAATATTGATACACCTACAATTGATGAACCACCGTAACTTAAAAAGGGTAAAGTCATACCTGTTGTAGGGAATAATCTAATATTAACCCCAATATGAATCAAAACCTGAAAAATAATTAGACACACTGATCCAGTTAAAACTAATTTAATTTTTTCGTTTCTTTCTAAATATATTTTTTTAAATACTGTATAAATAAAAAATAAGAACAAAATCAATAAAAGCACAATCGCAACAACACCAAATTCTTCTGATATCACTGAAATAATATAATCTGTGTGTGCCTCTGGCACTCTATTTTTTAGAGTTCCCTCACCAATTCCTTTACCAAAATAGCCACCACTACTAATCGCATCTATTGCTTTATCAGATTGAAAGTTATGTGTCCCGTCGCCTGGATTAAAGAAAGATGAAATTCTATTTTTTATATAAGCAAATTTAGGAATAAAAAAAATCATATATATCAAAGATAATAATGAAAAACTAAAAAAAGTTAAAATTACTGGCAAACTTATACCAGATATAAAAACTAAAATTATCCAAGCTAAAAAAATGAGCAGCGTTTGTCCAATATCAGGTTGCATCATTAATAAAAGACAAGCAGGAAGAATAGCAATTAAAGTTAATAAATATTTAAAATAAATATTAAAATTTTTTTCACTACATAAAATTGTGGCAATAAAAATAATTATAAATGGTTTAACTACTTCTATCGGTTGAAATCTGGGTAAGAAAAGAAAATTAAGCCATCTTTTAGATCCTTTAACTTCTGTGCCAAAAATTGGAACTAAAAATAAAAAAAATAAAGATACAAAAAAAAGATAAAAAGAAACTTTAAAAAGATTTTCTCTACTAAGGGATGAAAAAAATATCAAAAAAGTTATTCCAATTATAATATATGAGAGGTGTTTAAAGAAAAAGAAATAATTATTGGTATCAAGCTTGTCAGAAGCAATTAAGGAAGTTGACACTAAAGAAAAAAATAACCCCAAACTAAATAAAAATATTATTAATATAAATAATATTTTGTCTATATTTTTCCACCATTCATAATAAAATTTATATATAGAATTGAAATTAAGCATTTATATATTTTTTAATAAGTTTATTAAAATATTCTCCACGTTTCTCAAAGTTTTTAAAATTATCAAATGAAGCTGCTGATGGACTAAATAAAATTGTTTTATGAATTATCTTTTTATCAATATTAATCTCTAAAGATAATTTTTTGATTAAACTTTCTAAATCTAAAAAAGATTCATATTTCATTAATTTTTTTATTTTACTTACAAAAAAATTATTGTTAACGCCAAATATATATGCTTTAAAATTTTTGCAATTTTTTTTAGATAATAATAGCCTATCTCCTTTTTTGGCTTGACCACCAACTATCCAGTAGACATTGGTTAATGATTTTAACAAGCTTACTGACGCAGAAAAAGTTGTTGCCTTTGAGTCATTAATAATAGTTAATTTTTCTGACTGATGAATTGTTTCTTGCCTATACTTAAGTCCTTTGAATTTTTTTAATGTTTTAATTAAAAGATTTTTTTTTAGTTTTAATATTTTGGTTACCTCTAAAATAAATTTCAAGTTTTCTCTATTTCCATCTGTATTAAAATATTTATTATCTACTTTTTTTAAAAAACTGTTATCTATTTTTTTTTCAATTTTTATTATTTTAGGTAAAAATTTTTTAGATTTTAATTCTCTCCTTATGTAAAAATTTTTAGTATTCAAAATAGCTAAATCTTTTTTAGATTGATTTTTTATTAGTTTAAATTTCGCACCTACATACTTGGTAATAGTTTTATGTCTTTCAAGGTGATCAGGTGATATGTTTAAGATTAAAGATATATTTGATTTGAATAACTTGCTGTATTCAAGCTGATATGATGAAGCCTCTATAACAAAAACAGTTTTATTTGTTACTTTTTTCTCCAAAAGTACAGGATTGCCAATGTTACCTACTAGACGGACGTCTATTTTTTGCTCCTTTAATACCTCATATAAGATTTTAGCAGTAGTAGATTTGCCGTTGGTACCTGTGATTGTTATCTTATTATTTTTTTTATGATGGTTATAAAAAATATCTAAATCAGTATAAATTTTTTTAGATTTTTTTTTTAAAAATTTACTTAAATTACATTTATAGATATCTATTCCTGGGCTTATTATTATATAATCAAATTCAATTTTTGTTATTTTTTTTATATCACTTTTTATTTTATCGTCATATTTAGTAACCTGATTGTCTTTTTTTAAAAATTTGTAAGATGATAGGCCACTTTTACCTAAGCCATAAATTAGAATTTTTTTTTTATAAAAAATATTTGGATTATTTAGCATTATCTAAGTTTCAATGTCGCTAGCCCAATCATTGCAAGTATTATTGAAATAATCCAAAACCTAATTACAACAGTAGATTCTGGCCAGCCTTTTTTTTCAAAATGATGGTGAATAGGAGCCATCCTGAAAACTCTTTTACCTGTTAACTTAAAGGATAATACTTGCACAATAACTGAAACAGCTTCCAAAACAAATAAGCCACCTGTTATTGCCAGAACTATTTCATGTTTAGTAATTATTCCTACTGCGCCCAATGAACCACCAAGTGCTAAAGATCCTGTGTCTCCCATAAATATTTTAGCAGGTGGTGCATTAAACCATAAAAAGCCTAGACATGCTCCAATGATTGATCCACAAAAAACAGACACCTCTCCCATACCCTCAAGATAGGGTATGTTTAGATATTCTGAAAACACTATGTTTCCTGTGACATAACTAATAAATGCAAAGCAGCCTGCTACTAATATTACTGGTACTGTTGCTAATCCATCAAGTCCATCTGTAAGGTTGACTGCATTGGAAGAGCCTACAATTATAAATATTGAAAATGGTATAAAGAACCAACCTAAGTTTATAATTAAATTTTTGAAAAAAGGGAAATATAAATTTGTTAGTTCAATATTATGAGACAATTGAGACAATCCAAATATGCCTATTCCTGCTATTAAAATTTGAGTAATAAGTTTAAATCTAAATGAAATACCCAAAGAATTTTTAAATTTAATTTTTTTGTAATCATCATAAGCACCCAATAAACCAAAGCTTGTCACTATATAAAGTAAAAACCATATGTGATAATTAGATAAATCTCCCCATAAGAGTATTCCTGAAAATAAACCTAATAATATCAAAACACCTCCCATTGTTGGTGTTCCAATTTTTTTTATAATGTGTTCGGTTGGGCCATCTTTTCTTATTGGATCTAAGATTTGTCGTGCTGAAAAAAATTTAATAAATGGTGTACCAATTAATAAAACTATAATCATAGAGGTAAACATTGCTAATCCAGTTCGAAAAGTAAGATATTTGAAAACATTAAGAAAGCTGTATTGATCTACTAATTGAGAAATAAGACTATAAAACATTAATTTTACCTGTTTTTATTTGATTAGTTAGACTGTTAAGTCCTGTAGAGTTAGAGGCTTTAATCATTAAATAATCATTATTATTTAAATTGTTTTTAATCAAATCAATTATTTGAGATTTTTTTTTTATGATAATTCCTTTTTTACTTTTATTAAGACTGTTGAAGGCCCATTTAACGTGTTTACCAATAGCATTAACATTTTTGAGAGTAATTTTGTTAATGATTTTTCCAATTTCTACATGTAGTTTTTTAGAATATTTACCAAGTTCTAACATATCACCAAGTACTAGATGTTTTTTTGAATTATCAATTTTCATCAGATCAAAATTTTTTATTGCTGATTTTAAAGATAATGGATTTGAATTATAACTTTCGTCCACAAGATAAAAGTTTTTTTTAGGTAATTTTACTTTTACTATGTCTCCACGACCATTTGTTACTTTATGATCATAAAATATATTTTTATCTAATTTATATATATCTTTATAAATTGATATAATTGTAATAGCTGCTAACAAATTTTTTAAATCATTTTCAAAATAAGAATTGATATAAAAATATTTTTTTATTTTATTAATATTTATAGATATTTTATATTTAGATTTTTTTTTTGAAATAGAATCTAAGTTTACAGTTGCGCTTTTATTGTTCAAACTAAAAGACAGAATTTTCAAATTTCTTTTTGATCCTATTTTTTTATGAAAATTATAAAATTTGTCATCTTTATTTAAAACAAGGTAGCCATCTTTTTTTATATTTTTAATAATCTCTGATTTAGCTAAGGCTATTTGATTAATACTTTTAAAATTTTTGATATGTGCATAAGAAATATTTGTAATTACACCAACATCAGGTTTTATAATTTTTGACAGATAATCAATTTCTCCTTTTTTATTCATTCCAATTTCAAAAATGCCAAAGTCATCATTTTTTTTTAAATTGAATAAACTTAATGGAACACCAAATTTATTATTAAATGATTTCGGAGAGTAAGTTACTTGGCTAATCTTTTTTAAAGATTTTCCAACTAATTCTTTCAGTGAAGTTTTGCCACAACTTCCTGTTATTGATATGATTTTACAAGTTAAGTTGTTTCTTAAAATAGAGGATGCTTCTGTTAAAAATTTTAAAGTATCTTTTACTACTATTTTTTTCTTAGATTTTTTTTGATTATTAACTATTGCAAGAGATGCTCCATTTGTAAGGGCCTCTTTGGAAAATAAGTTGCCATCCTTTTTTTTACCCTTAATTGCAAAGAAAATATTATCCTTTTTAATTTCTTTAGAATTGATTGAACCATTCTTGATCTTTAGTTTTGAGGAAATATTACTTGAATTACTCAATTCTTTTAAAATATTTAGCTTAAGGTTATTGGAAAGTTTTTTATTTTTATTTTTAATATTTGTTAATATTTTTTTTTCATCAGAGAATAATTTTTTTGCCATTTTATATTCTTGAACTTTTTCATGTCCTTTACCGGCAACAATCAAAACATCACCAGTTTTCAAGTCAAATATGGCTCGATTGATAGCATTGGCTCGATTTGCAATCTCACAGATTTTAGTTTTATTAATATTTTTTTTTATAGATTTCCTTATGGTTTTTGGATCCTCATATCTAGGGTTATCATCTGTTAGATAGACTCTATCACAGTATTTATTTGCAATTTTTCCCATCATTGGTCTTTTTGCTTTATCCCTGTCTCCACCACAACCAAACACTATTGAAATTTTTTTATTTTGAAATTGTTCTTTTAGACTCTTCAGGGATGTCTCTAGTGCATCGGGAGTATGTGCATAATCCAATATAACTTTTGAATTATTTTTAATGCTTCCAATTTGTTCTAACCTTCCATTTACTGATTTGAGATATTTAATTGTATTAATTATTTTTTTAAACCTTAAATTACTTTTGCTAGCTGCTATGACTGCCATTAAAATATTTTTTATTTGAATTTTCCCTATCAAACTTGTCTGAAATTTATAAATATTTTTATTATATTGTATTGTAACTATTTGTTTTTCATTCTGATATTCATGCTTAATAACTTTTAAATTACTTTTGTTATTTGAAATAGTTTGAATATTAAGTTTCTTTTTTAAGGCTATTTTTTTAATTATTTTATATTCGGGTATATCTTGATCAGTAACAATATTCGCATTTTTTATTAATAATTTTTCAAATAAATATAATTTTGATTTAAAATAATCACTAAATGTTTTGTGATAGTCTAAATGGTCGTGAGATAAATTTGTAAATATACCTGTTTTAAAATTTAAACCATCTAATCTGTTTTGTTTAAGTCCATGACTAGAAGCTTCCAATATAACGTTATTAATTTTTTCTTTTTTTAATTTACTTAAAGCTATACTCAAACTAATTGGGTCAATGGTTGTGTTTAAAACTTTTTTTGTATAACTTGATGTTTTGATACCTAGGGTTCCAATTGAAGCTACTCTTTTTTTATTTAATTTTAAAATTTGCAAATAAAAATCTGCAACAGAAGATTTTCCATTTGTCCCCGTTACTGCAATTAAATTTTTTGGTTTTTTTTTATAAATTCTATAAGAAAATTCTGATAAAGACTTTCTTACATTGGATGATTTTATGAATAATATGTGTTTTTTTACACCTTCAAATTTTTGATTAGAGATAATAATCTTTGCACCATTTTGTATGGAATGATCAATGAATTTATTACCATCTATTTTAGTTCCTTTTATTGCAAAAAAAATATTATCTCTTTTACACTTTGAACTATCAAAGCAAAGACCTGAAAAATACTGATTTCTATGTTTTAATTCTATTCCTTTAATAAAATTTCCAATGATCATGAATGAACTAATTTTCTATATATTTTGTGGCTAAAATAGGCCCAATTCTTTCTATGATTTTGCCCGCAACTTCAACAGATGTCCATCCTGCTGTATTATATGGTGTTCCTTTAATTGGTTGTTTATCATCTCTGTAGTGGTAAATATACTCACTATTAGTCTTTGGTTCATCCATCATAACTACTAAAGTATATCTTGGTTTTTCTGATGGAAAAACTGCTGCAAATGTATTTATTTTATCTCGTGTATACCTTCCTTTTTTTGATATTTGAGCTGTTCCAGTTTTACCACCCACCTCATAACCTTTAACGTTAGCTAACTCAGCAGTGCCCTCTTCATTTGTGACAATTTTTCTTAGTATTTTATTTATTTTATCAGAGACACCTACATTTAATATTCTTTTTTGTAAGTGTTTATTAATTATTTTTTTTTGAATCATGGTTGGATTGATATCGTAACCACCATTTGTAACTATTGAATAACCTTTAGCTATTTGCAAAAGTGTGGTTGTAATACCATGTCCATATGAAGCTGTAGCTAATTTACATTTGCCCCAACTTATTGGGGTAGGCTTTCCAACTTCTTGAATATCAAAATCAATTATACCTAGTACACCAATTTTTTTTAAAAATGATCTAAATTTTTCTTCTCCAATTTTTTGTCCTATTCGAACAGATCCTATATTTCCTGACCTAATTAAAATTTCCTCAACAGTAAGATCTGTCGGCATTTTATCGTTATATTCTCTTATCTTAAAACCATTACATTCAATTTGTTTTTTTAAATTTAGAAATTCAGTGTTAGACTCTACTAAATTTTCATTAAAAGCAGCTGCAATAGTAAAAGTTTTAAAAACTGAACCAAATTCATAAACACCCTTGGTTGCTCTATTAATATAATCAACATCTGTAATAGTCTTTCGTTCATTAAGATTAAAATCTGGAATTGAAACCATTGAAATTATAGCTCCATTATTTACATCCATTAAGATAGCGGCACTACCCTTTGCTCTAAATATTTCTTTAAACCTTAATAGCTCTTCTCTTATTAAAAATTGAATATCTGTATCGACTGTTAATTTTAGAGCTTCATTTGTCACTTTTAATTCATTATCAAAAGATTTTTCTATTCCAGAGATTCCATTATTGTCATCATCTATTTGCCCAATTATGTGGCTAAAAAGATTTTTTTGAGGGTAAACTCTGGTTAATTTTTCTTCTGGTCTAATTGCCTTATCTCCAAGTGACATGATTTTTTCATAATTTATTAGTGATATATTTTTTTCAAATTTGAAAAATTTATTTTTATCAAAATTTTTTTCAATTTCTTCGTAGTCTTTATTTGGAAAAATTAACTTTAGATTAACAAGTAGTTTTTTTTTATCTATTATTTCTATTGGGCTTATTCCTATATCAATTGAGCTAACTGATTTAATTAAATAATTTCCATTTCTATCTATTATATCTGCTCGGTAATTTTTTTTTGTAATTAAAGTTTTGGGCTCAATCTTTTTTTTTAAAGACCCTAAATGAAGCAGTTGTATTGAATAGATTATCGAAACTACTAAAAATATAAAGAAAATAAAGGCTATTCTATTAAACTCTATATTTAATTTAGTTTTACTTTTCTCATATGTAAATTCATTTTCATATTCCTCCAAAATGATATTATTTTTTTTATCGTTCATCGTTCATCGTTCATTTTTTTTATCAAATCATCTACTTTAATTTTTTCATTTTTTTCAATTAGCTTCTTGATTTTTGTGATATCAATTTTTATTAAATTTTTTTCAAAATATTGAGCTTGGTATTGAGTTAATTTTTCTGGTGAGCTTAAATAATTATATTCTAAAAGGGTATCTCCTAACTCAGATTTTAATGGTCTAATATTTTCTTTTACCATAAAAATTTTATCCTCTAATTCTTTTGTAGAGTTTTTTACTAATGA
>Ga0114997_10001812_pt1 | contig 17512 bp, 1 predicted proteins | sample ArcticOcean_MG_C_2_FD_87045 | JGI IMG/M metagenome (GOLD analysis project Ga0114997, IMG submission 87045) | Marine microbial communities from western Arctic Ocean - ArcticOcean_MG_CB4_136 | ecosystem: Environmental > Aquatic > Marine > Oceanic | place: Arctic Ocean: Canada Basin | collected...
CAACCCCTCCTGGGGCCGATTCGGCAATTCTCGAACAAGAATTATCGAATGATTTGGCCAAAGATGGAGTGTATTCGTCAGTATTTGAGGTTGAAATTTTGAAATTATTGGGTTTGATTTTTGCAATCTTTTTGATATTCCAAGCTTATCTTGCGCTAGGTTTGATCGTTGGAATCGCCGGCATCGGCGTGGTAACCTATCGTTCGGTATCTGAGCGTTCGGGTCAAATAGGCATGCTTAGAGCACTAGGTTTCCGCAAAAAAATGGTGATGGGGGGGATGATTCTTGAGGTGAGTTGGGTTGCATTACTAGGTATGCTGAATGGAGCCATCGTTGCATTGGCATTCCATAGTGCTCTCCACAAATCCTTTTGGGAAGAACAAGGGGTTGAATTGATTTTGCCTTGGGCGACGGTTATTTGGCTTTTAGTCGGCGGTTGGGTATTGGTTTTAGCAGCGACGGCATACCCGGTTTCAAAGGTAACAAAAATCACTCCTGCAAGTGCGCTCTCATCTTTGGATTAATCCGCCTTAATTTTCATCCACCGGATAATCTAGAACCCACAAGCGTATTGTACCATCCGCTGGATATATATCTTATTATTTTGGATTTAATTTAATTAAACGCATTACTGCTATCCTATAAAATATAATTTGTATATTCATTATTGAAGATGCACCGCCTAAACCTGTTTGCCAACTCCTAAATACCCAACATGACGTCGGCAAGACTAACCGACCCTATTGGAGGAAATGACATGAATAAGTTAATCACCATGATTCTTGCCCTATTGATGCTCGCAAGCACTTCGCTTGTAGCATTGGATTGGAATGAACTAGAAGAGAAAGAAAACAACCGAGCAGATGGCCGAGTAGGCCCCGACGCGCAAGTTGACGCGATTCTCACACCAAGAGAAACAACGACCGACGACATTACTGGCGATATGCGTAATACCATAAAAGCCGGAGAAGATGTAAGCTTTGAGGTATTCATCAGCAATGCTGGCGATGCCCCGATCACCGAGATGGGCTTATCCGTCTCTGTGTATTTAGCCGAAAACGGAGCGCGCGGTATGGTTGCTAAGGACCTAGCAGGTAATGACCTGTCGTGGACCAATGGCGACATAGTGTGTGACGATTCCTTCGTCTGCCCATGGTCTAGTTTAGATGCTGGAGCATATTTGGACAACGGAAAGTACACAATGACCTACCAAGGCTCAGATATAGTCTGGACTCCAACTACTGGTGATTACATCTTAGTAGTTGAAGCCAATGCTCAAGGAGATGCTATTCCCGACAATGATGAAGAAGAACACCTCATCTCTGTAGTCGATTGGACCGATATCATCATCGATCTCGAATGGGATTCTGGCAAAGAAGTAGAAAGTGGTGCTGACCAAAAGTCATTCACCCTATCTGTTGAAACCGGCGGTTCTACCGCATGGTCCGCTCGAAGCATCGTTGTAGAATTGGATATCCAAGGTACCTTGGAAGTCGGGCCGGGTGAACTTCCTCTTGGAGCCAACCAGGTCACCGACTTTGGAACCAATGGAACTATCGAGACTTTCCGACACGAAGTCGATGCCAATAACACGACTACAGACAGTAGATATTATCTTGACTTTGGCGACTCGACCGACTATTTCGGTAGTGTTTCCCCTGACTCAAGTGCTACCAGTGGTTCATATACAATTACTGCAACTTTGGTAAGTTACGTTATTTACGGCCAAATGACTGAGTGTGCGGAAACCACCACTACCGGTGGAATAAATGGAACCAATGGTTCTCAGGAAGTCACCTATTTACACTTCTGTGAAGTTTCGATGGGGCAAGATGATGATGCATCAACCAGCGAAGATGAGTTGGAAGGTCAAATTGAAAATTTCCACGATATTGGAATCGCAGCATTGGTAATCAACCAAGGATACTCGGTTGACCAAGATGGAAATCACATGGGCGTTCCAACTATGCCTGGATTGACTGAGGGGCCGCTAAACCCAGCATGGGGCTCGGTTCAAGCAACCGTTCGCCACCTTGGTTCAGATTTGGCTAATACCTATGACTGGAAAGTAAGTTTCACTGTTCTAAATACCGTTACTGGTGATACAACCACCACAGATGCAGATTCTTGTATCGATGGATTCGGCGAAGATTACATGCACGGTGATTTAGGAGATGACCCTCAAAACATGGGAGCTGGAACCGAGACTGGACAAGCATGTATATTCTACAACTTCGTCCCTGGTGTGTACAATATTAGCGCAACCATTTCGATGGTCAACGAAACCGTCACCGACATGTCCTCCTCTAACGATGTGGTGGAAATGATCAAGATCGGCGCAATGAATAACCGCCCAACGGTTGCACTAACTCTTGAGACCGATGGCGATATTGTCGTCGGCCCAGGTAAGACGATTACATTGGTCGCAGATGCAGATGATGCAGATGATGACTCCGGACTATCCTTGAGTTACCGATGGAGTCACCCAGGTATTCCAGACAATGCATCCTCGTTCTGTGATGGAACAGGACCATTATTCGGTACTTGCAATATAATGGTAGATACTTCTGATTATGCTGGAGAACACACCTACTCCGTAGAAGTAATCGATGCATTTGCATCTACTGCTAGTGATTTCACCTACGTATTCGCTTGGAATCAAATCACAGCCTCTTCTTCTTCTGCAAGTGGAGTGACAATGGATTATAATCTGACCTATGCCGGAATTAATACCTTTAGTTTAACTATTGTTGATAGCGATGAAGTGTATACTCAAGATTTGACCACTCACGGATTTGCCGGAGAGTACGTCTCTGAGTTAGTTTTGGATTACACACCTTCTACGACATATGGTCCAGACGATGTTCTAGCCCAAGATATCACTATCTCTTATGATGCAACCCCGGTAACCGGCATTGCACCAACTAGTGTATTCTACATTCAGAATAGTAATTGGATAAAACTCGATGCTACCATCAGCTCCGCAGGAAATGATGGAACCATCACAATCGATTTGGAAGAAGACTCCCCGGTTCTACCCGGTGGGGAAATCGCACTTATGGGTGGAGAGTTACAGATTATCGAAGCATCTGCTGCTAGCCCAAGTGGTCTAACTATGATCGCATCGGCTGGAGGACATATCTCCGCAGCATGGGAATATACTGGAACTACCATCCCTGGTGTCGATTGGCTTGAATATACTCTTTGTGATGACGCAGAGAATTGTGATACCGACAACCTAGTCGTCACAACCGTTGACTCGACTCTTAATGGACAGACCTCTACAGTTCATGGAGTAACATACACTCTAACTTTGAGAGTCTGTAACGTAGGTGGTTGCAACGCTAATATCGCAACCGCTTCTGCAACCGCAGATAATTCAGTTGATGGAGATGCAAAGGCTACCCTCATGACTGTGACCAGTAAGGATACAAGCACATGGACGGTCTCATGGACAGTCTCTGGTGATTCTAGCGATGTCGACCACTGGATGGTCTGTTGGGGATCGAGTTCTTGGGATGTCGCAGGTGACATGCCAACAACTTGTACCGGTGCAGCAGCTGCAACCAGCGGTGATGTCCTCAAGCCAGGTGGTAATACTCAGAAGTATTACTTCACAGCAGTTCCAGTCGATGCACTTGGTAACTCGAATAACGATGTCTCTATGACTGATATCATTCATACAGTAGATGCAACTGTAACAGATTGTGAATCGGATTCGACCCTTGAAGGCTGCGACGAGACAATCGATGACGGTTCTGAAGGCTCAACTGGAATTCCAACTGAGATATGGGGCGTTATCATTGGATTGATTGTCGTTGCATTCGTTGTTGGAGCATTCATCCTCTCCCGCGGTGGAGAAGGCGAAGAAGGCAAAGATTGGGATTACTGATCTTAGTTAACAGTTAAGCGTCTAAAGACGAAAACACGGTAGAGAAAACAAAACTACCGAGGCTGCCATGGAGAGCGGTTCGCCGCCCTCCATGGCCCCCCCCTCTTATTAATTCAATAAAGATAAATTGTTTACTTTGTTTCGCTCAAATTATAATAAGGGTAAAAACGATTTAATTAATTTCAAGTAACCACAGCTACTGGGGTAAGTGTTATTTCAACACCCAAATTTCCCTTGAAGGTACAAAATCTTTGGAATTTGACAATTTGTCTTTAGATAAAATTAGATTTTCATTATCAGATAATAACATCCAAGGTGTATCAATATCGCAACTAGTGCAAATTATTCGAGTCGGCCGAAAGGTTGAACATACGCCTAGTGGCACGTCTGAAAAACTAATCTCGTTGAGTTCCTACTGTGATCTCTCACGATTATTTGATTGAAATTGAAGTGGCTGAACTGGCGGGGGTGGCAAATTTTATCATCTTAAACTTTGCTTTAATCCATGATGCTACCAAAGCGCATGTACCCCAACGCTCATAAGGGACACAAAGCGTGAGGTGCTCTGCATACAGTCCGTAAGGAGATGATGACGTGATGATGAGAATCAAGAACACGAACAAAAAGACCGCAATGGGTGGAGTGGGCATAGCCCTTCTACTCTGCATACTAATGGCCCTGTCACCAATGACAGGACTAGTGCAGAACGAAACCCAGACAGAAACCGTAGAACATGTCGCTGCTACAGAAGCAGATGACTATGACTACTTTGCTCTGCCAGACGTCTATGAGCCTGCACAATATGAATACGACGAAACCTCGGAAATCGAGGGAATGAGGTCGATGAACCAGAAAGCTTTCCGTACTGAAGACGGAAAGACTTCGCTCATCACCGCTAGCGAGCCGCTACACTATCTCGAAAGAGACGGCTCCTGGGACGAGATTGACCTCTCCATTAAGGCAACCGTCAACGGTTGGGAAGTAGCTGATAATAATTATCAGACCTCTTTCCCTGCTGAAGTTGGCGATGGTGTTGCTGTGACGGTCCACCCTAATGTGGACCCGATCATTACTGGAATGGTGCCGATGGTCATGACTATCGACATGTCCGGTGGTAACCCCATGCCTTTCCAGACAACACCTTCTCATGAAGGTGTGTCGATTGGTGGCAACATGATTCGCTACCCAATCGCAGAAGGTTTCGATTTGGATTATACTGTTGAGACCAATCAGGTCAAGCAGAATTTAGTAATCCGTGAGCGCCCAGTGCTCGACGACAATGTCGCATGGTTTGGCTTAGCCGAACAATTGCGCCTTCCAGTCGGACACGCACTTTATCTGGGAGACGATATCTTGAGAGAGGACTTGGTCCAAACTCAGGAAGAGTTGTCCATCCGCAACATTGAGACCGGCGAAATTATCGCAGTTCTCCCTGTTCCTGTGGTTATGGAGATGGAGGCTATCGAGCCTTATCACGCAACTTACTTCGTCCAGGTATTCGGCCAAACCGTAGTTATAACAACTGCAGTTGAATCGTCTTGGCTTTTGGATGAAGACCGTCAATTCCCATTGGCGATCGATCCAACAATCAAGGTAACTAGCAGCGCTGGTGGATATTGTTATGTCTACTACGCTTATTGCTATAATAGCACATACCGCTACCTCTACCGTTACTATTCTCGTCAGTATTACATGCCTTGGAACAAGTATACCTTTACTAGTTCTAACGCATTGCCAACCGGGGCATCAGTCGATCAAATCGATTGGAAGCAATACATCAGCTACGGTTATTCTTACTCCAGCAACGCAGTCACCGCTGTAGTCATGGAATCTTGTGGTACTTCGAATCGATATAGTTACTCAATTCCAACCGCATCCTGTTCTGGATTGCTAACCTCTCTATCTTACGGATACGGCGGAACAACTCAGCGCAAGATGATCAGTTCATTGTGGAATTCGGCTGCGGCTGGAACCTATTCTACTGGAACTGGTTGGAAGACCTCCAACCTGTGCAGCAGTACTGGAACCGCATGTTCTTCGAGTACAGGAAGCCACACCTACATCACCAATGCACTAAATAATAGTGGATCGGTTGGAATGGGCTCGAAATACTTGACATCGACCTACATGTACACTTACGCATATACTGGCGGCAATTCTAACAGTTATATCGAAATCACCTATTCTGGTGGTTCAGATACAACCGCGCCAACTAGCGAATTCGTTCCTTACACAGGAATCACTTCTTACAAAGAAGGCGAGAGAACATTCTTCGCCACCTTCTCTGATATGTCTGGGATAGATACCACCTCAACAGGTCAACCTGTAATGTACTATAGTGTTAACAATGGTTCGTATAGCTCTGCTACCGCAACAACTATTGGAACTTGTGGTTCAACCGATACCGAGTGCCAATTCAGTGCACAAACTGCAGATATCAAAGAAGGAGAATTCGTAAATTATTACTGGGCTTTCCAAGATGCAGCATCAACGCCTAATACGGCAACCGACCCAAGTGGAGGATCTGGCTCAACCGCTCCTTCAACCACTTATTGGTTCTTCGTTGACGATGTCGATAATGCAGGAACAGCAAAGAAGTTCACCACATTGATCACCGATCGATACGCAAGTTCTTCGTTCACACCAGGAGCATACTTTGACCAGCAGATGACCTACTATGATAACTCTAACGAATATGTTATCGAATTCGATACATCGAGTTGTGGAACAGGAAGCAGCGCGTGTTTTTACACTAGCAGCTACTACTTCTACAGCCAGTGGAAAATGATGTGGACCACATCCTCTACTTCCGGATATAACGGAATGGGCGGAACCAAGTCCGGCGATATGGAAATGCACAAAGATGATGGTGGTTTCCTTACAATCGCTGCAGATGACGGTCCTGGAATGAACTTGATCTATCTTTACGATAGTTCAGCAAATGATTGGGCTATGGTCGGATTGGGAACCGGTACTGGAATCGATGAACCACTATCTGGTGGAACATCGGCTGACTACTCTTCCACATACGGCTATACTGAGGCTTTCCGAATAAGTATCCCTGGAGACTTTACCGGAACATTTGGTAAGTTTGACTTCAATGCAACATACAGTAGCTCTGGAGCAAATTGGATGTGCGTTGGTACCAATGGTTGGTATTACTTCTTCCGCTCTACCAGTTCTAGCCCGCGCTGTACCTCTGGATATTATTACATCTACAGTACATCGTACAGCTGGGCCGGTATGGCATTTGGATCCGGTTATTACGGCCGACAAGCATCCTCGGGTGATATCACCTACAAGGTCGGATCAGTCGCACCAGAACCGGATACATACCCACCGGAAATCGGTCATGATGCAATGCGAGACTCTCACGCGAGAGACCGCACATTCTCATATATCATCGGTGACGCAGGAGATCCTCCATCTGGACTGAATGTAAACGCAACCGCGGGCGAAGGCCCAACGTTGTATCATCGAAATACCGCTGCTAATGGAACCGTCGGAAATTGGGCATCTAGTGTCCTATCTCCATCGGACAATACTCGTGCTGAGTGTATCCTAAGTGCCTGTACATGGACTACTACTTTAGAAGACTTGGAGCGCAATTCGACTACCGAGTATTACCTTAAAGCCGAAGATAATTCAACTGTAGGTGGAACAACTGGTACAAGTGTAAATAAGAATGAGACAACCATTACCAATTTTTCGGTTGGAGACCCTAACAAGATGTTTATTGTCGAATGGCACGATCTTGGATATACTTCCTCTTACACCTGCAATTTCCAGGTCGTAATGTATGACGTAACCAATGAAATCGAGTTCCAATACGATACTAATTGTCAGGCATATTACGACTACGCAACTGTTGGTTATCAGGATCAAACCCGAACAATGGGTGCGACCCTTCAACAAGACGTTGGTTATATGGCCGGAGGAAATCCATTCAGTAATAACTACCGAATCGCAACCGAAAGCGGTGGACACTCTTCTGAAACCTTTGACCTTGGAATGACCGAATTGCCAACCTATGATACAGCAATTAGAGGCTCTAGCAATGGCGCACCATACGGTTATTATTGTGTTTCCAGTTATTACTGGAATACATATAAGTCTGGATGTAACGCTAACATCGATTTGCCTGATGGATTCACCTTCGATTACTTCGGTACCGAATACGATGGATCCGATAGCAAAAACCGAGTCCACATTGGACGCATGGGTAATATGTACCTCAAAGACGATGGTTCTACCGCTCTAGAGAATTCCATGGCAACTTGGTACAGCAATATGCCTGATATGCCATATAGTGGGCATTCGATGAGTAAGCCTGGAAATATCGCTCCTTGGTGGGGCTATTACTCCAGCTATTATTGCTACGATACCTCTTCTCTAGATTGTTCGGTACGAACTCGTATCGTTCCATTCGAAGGTAAGGGAACCGATATTAGTGCAGATATCACCCAACCAACCACTTGGTCATTGATCGATTCGCCGATTCGTATTAACCCAAGTAATGACTATCTATCGATAGGTGATAACCTCACCATCGAACCGGGAGTTGTTATTCAGGTCGCATCCGGAAAGGGACTCTCCTTTGATGGAGCATGTAATCCGTTCATCGCAGTAGGTAACTCTACTGAGCACATCGTCTTTGAAGGCCAAAATAATGGAACTTGGAAGGGATTAGCATTTACCGGTGCTTGTAGTGCAACCGATGATAGACACATGATGTCCTATGTCGACTTTGCAGATACAACCGATGCAGCGATTGCAGCAGGTAGCCGACACGGCGCCACGCCGTCGTCCAATGCTAACGTTGGCAACTTCACAATGGATCACATCACCTTCACCGATGTAGGCGAAGCATTCGCTCACGGCTCGGGACAAGGCACCGTCTTGACCCTATCTGACTTCGAGGTTACCAATGCAGCAAATGCTTGTTTCAACTTCGCTGAAGACACAATCGCAACCCTCACCGATGGTGAGATGAACGGTTGTAACGATGATGGAACTAGCTGGGGTGGCGCAGTCGTCAACTACCCAGGTAGTACCGCAGGCGCTTTGATCATGGAGAATGTTGACATTAGCAATTCGCAGGTCAACTTAATCGATGTAGACCTCGCTACTGTTTGGATCAGCAATGTAACCGGTTCGACCTCCTCCGCACAAAGTGGTACCGTTCTCGGTGCTGCCGGCGACGGAACAGGTTCTAGCCTTTACATCTACAATATGGACGCAGACGGATATTCTTCGGGATCGATCAACTCGCTTGATTCGATTAGCATGAATACCGTCGATTGGGGAAGTGCAGATATTGCAATCGCTCCGGGTGGAACATCCAGCACTGCTGCTGGACCAGCTGGTAGCAATGCCGTATTTGATACATTTACCTCTGGCGACCTAACCATGGCTCGCATGGCTCCAATGATGGATAACATAGATATCAGCGCACTTACCGTAAGCGGAAATGCACCAGGTAATGATGCAATCGAAGGATCTTCGTGGTCCACCGAGGGTATCTCTATCAACGGCTGTGGATACAAGGTTCTTGCAAGCGATGTTTCAACCGACTGGGTTTCCGGTTCGTGTTCAGATCCTTCAGCACCAAATACCATCGTTCTATCTGATGTTACCGGTACCTATACCGGCACCCAATCTGCAATCTATGCTCGTAACTCCGATATCACAATCGGAGAAGGTACATGGACTATGCCAACTAGTTTCGACAAATTGGCAAAGGCTTCTACCGATGCAATGATTGTTCTGATCGCAGTTAGCCAAGATGGAACCGATTGTGATGGATCTGGTGCTTGTGATACAAGCTCTGGTTCATCCGGTGATATCTACTTCGGTGGACTTGCAACCGTTAAGGTTTACAAGTTACTCGGAAGTGGAGTCAAATCTTACCGCTCTGGCCATACCGTCCAAGCCACCGTCGTCGACGCTGGCGCTGGATTGTTTACCGTTGGAACTCACAGGACCGATTCAAATGGTGAAGCATCAGTTTGGGTCATCGCCGTTAGAGATAATGGTGACACCTACGCAGATCACAACTTGGCTGCATGGGGTCCTGCTGGACAAAACGAAACTCTCGTTGCGAACACTTGGTACCCAGGTAGTTTCGAGATCGGAGACACAATTGAACTTCGCCTCGAACCTGCTCCAGTCGCTCTAAATGGAACCAACATGGATTGTTCTTACTTAGAGACTCACCCAGAAGCAACTCTCGGATATGATTCCGCAACTAACACTTTCACTTGGGAAGGAAAGATCACCATGTCTGGTGACCTGACCATCGATAGTTGTACTGTTATTGTAAAGAGTGTATTCCGAGTTGCATCAGATGCAACCAATAACCCGATTCTAACGATTGGGAGCGGTGGAGTTTTGGAATTCAGCAGCACGAGTACCGACATCGGTACTCTGCAGGCAGTTTCCGCTTCTTACCCTCTCCACTTAGATATGGATGGCGGAACTCTAATCATCGATAATGGTGTAGTTCGCGACCTAGCAGCAAATGGTGTTGGGACAACTGGAGGCCTAGTTGTCGACAGCGGAACTGTAACCATTATGAATGGGTCGACAATTTACGGAAACTCTGGAGCTTCCAATGACCACGCTACAATTTGGGCTACTGATGGTACCTTCGATTTTGATGATTCAACTATCATTAACGTAGGCCAAACCGGAATGGGACTATTGTTTACAGGTTCGTACGGAACTGCCGATAATATCGTCGTCAAGAACGCAGATGTTGGTATTGCATCTATCGATGCAGCACCTGCTGTTAACGGGTTTAATGTCCAAGACAGCACTTCTGGCGTATCAGTTTACGGAGGCATGAGCCTACCAACCATCTACCGCTCAACCCTATTATCGGGCCAAAGCGCAGGATGGACTACGTACGGAATCGATATGTCCGGTTACCTCGGGGACGACTACCTTCAAGTTGGATTGAATTCAATCTACGCTGGTGGAAACGCACACCCTAGTTATAATTACTACAGTTCGAAATACTACATGATTTACGATCGAATGAGAGTCGAGTTGACCGATGGAACCTCTTCCTGGAATGTCACATACTCGACCGATGAAGGATACGTAAACGGTGGCGGATGGGACTGCAATTATTACGGATATACTTACAACCCAGATTACGACTATGGTTATTATTATTACATGATTAATTACGGTGGATTGACCGCGAATGGTTCATATAATGAATATCCAAGTGATTTCGGATTCCGTTGGGAAGCAATCAGCGATGAAATAACTCCGACCTATGCATATCCAATGCATTACTGGGGTTACTACTCCCCTTCGAGTCAATGGACTGGAGTATACGCTCCTCCTGAAGGATTTAACGGAATGTGGGGATCTTACAACGTCTGTTTGGATTACGCAGCAACCTATTACGTCAGTAGTGGACAAGGTGCACGAACCGCTTACCCTGTAATCGATATCTCTGGTAGTAATATCACCGGCGTTACAATGTACGTCGATGTATTGCACAACCGTGCAGATAATTACCAAGATCGCTTAGATGTTGTTGCTCGCTCGAGCGACGATGTCAGCGAATTAGGCAATTATGCTCGTGAATCTGGAACCCCTTCCTTTGCGAATGGCCAGGTTACTGGAGCGGACACCGGTCTAGTAATCGGTGGTTCATGGGCAGCAGTAGGTGTTGACAATGTTACAGTATCTAATCCTATTACTGCTGGTTTACTAGTGGATGGATCGGTTGCTTCCTCAGTCAATGGATTAACTGTTGAAGGCGGAAACTACGGAGTTCTAATGAGCTCTGCAGCATCTGGAAGCATAGGCGTAACCAACGCAACTATCAACAACAGCGCTCTTGCTGGTGTTTACTACATCAAGGATGTAGGAGGCGACTTTACTGGAACAATCACTAACTCGGCTAATGCTGGAATTAAATTTGGTACTTCAACCTCGAATGATCTCTCCTGGACTGGGATGAACCTTGGAACGAATGCAGTTGGAGTCGAAACCGCTGGTTCAGGAGCGTTGGAATTCATCGACAGTACTTTTGGAAATGTGAAAGATTTCGTGATAACCGGATCTGCCAACGTTGATTTCATCGAAGGAAATGTTGATGCAACTACGGTTGAGGTGACAGGATCTGGCACATTCGACCGAATGCGCCAATTGGATGTAAATGTTGAAGCGGACGCAAGCGGAGTTGTTGGAACAAATGTCCTATTGATGAATGCCGATGGACTGGTTACTGGAACTCAGATTACCGATGCTAGTGGAGATGCATTAGACCTCTTGTTTACCACAATAAGCGTGAACTCGGGAGGACTTACCAATGCTAACCTTGCAGGATACCAAGCGGTTACTGTAGCCAAGATCGGCACTTACAGTTATACCAATTCAGGTAATTCTGGCGATTTCCGTTATGGATTCGAATCGGTTAGCTTATCCGACGCTAGTGACAATTCAGCAACTATGGATTTGGTCGATAATGTCGACTCAAGAGTTTGTTATGGCTGGACTAGTTCGTATTATGTACAAATAGCGCCTTGTGCTGGATCTCTATCTACTTCAGGGAGCAGAACCTATACCTCTGGATTGAAAGAATACGGCTATTATGGCGGTTCACCTGCTGATATGTCAAACCAAGTAATTATGGCTGACGTACCTTGGTGGTACATGGATGGTGGAGTATCAAATAACTTCAACGAATCTACTATACTAAACACTGGTGGATATACATCTTATGAAACAACTACTTGGTATTCTACCACTCCATACGGTGGAGAATTCTGGATGCACGACGGTGAAGTGATTTCACTAGCGGTCGATGATGATGGAGCTATGCAAGGTGTGGAAATAGGATATTTCTACGGCGCATATCTATTGCCAAATATTCAGAATTCGACCCTCAGTGGAATTGCGAGTATCGCATCTTCTCACGGATACAAGTCCTACTGGTCCAATTATAATTGGGAAGCGGATATGTTTACTGTTAAAGACAGTACCATCACCCACTTCCGATCTAAGGAAAATACCGGTAGTGTAGCGTACGAAGACATGTGTTTCATCGTTGCTGGGTCTAATGTACTGATTGAAGGCAACACAATTTCGAATTGTGCTGTCGGTGTATTCTTACAACGAACCCCATATTATTCTTACCACAATAGTACCTATTGGGGCGCAGATGATGCAGTTATCAAAGATAACGACTTTAAGGATACCGAGACAATCGATATTTGGTTCTACATCAGAAGCTATAACGAAGGAACCGAAATTATTGGAAATACCTTCTCAGGATCTTCGAACCCATCGTACAGCGTTTACACCCAGGATTCTACCACAAGCGACCTACTGATTGACGGCAACACATTCTTGAATGCTGATGAGCCAATCTACATGCGTGGTGCAACCGACTGGACCATTACCGACAACGTAATTACTGGAAAGGGCGATGCAGCTCTGGCAGGAATTTATGTCAAGGATGGACATGGTGTAATCGATGGAAATACAATGACCGATGCTGACGGGGGAATTCTCGTCGACGGTGTCAAGTATGGATATGAAGCAAATGTTACCAATAACAACATTGGTCAAACCGTAGATCGTATCGCTCCAGCAGCGGTAGGTATCTGGGCTGAAGATTGTGGTTCGAGCCAGGTTAACACCGGCGGAAACAACATCGAAGTGATGGAGAACGCTATGGTAACAGATGGCTGTGACTTAACCGATTCCGGGTCTACCCTAACCGCTATTGGCGGAACAGGTGGATCTGTATCTAGTGTACAAGTCAATGCTAATGCATTCGCCCCAGCGAGTTTGAGCATCGATACCGGTGATACAATCCGTTGGAGAGCAAACGAGTACTACAATAATAGTGGTGTTGGTGAACCTCATACAGTCACATCTAACGATACCGATTCTGGCGGCCAGCCTCTTTGGGGATCTGGCGGTATAATGAACCTTGGTTCAACCTATACCAGAACCTTCAACACAGTTGGAACCTATGAATACCATTGCTCTACCCACAATTGGATGAGCGGCGTAATCACCGTTGCAAATGGAACCTCTGGGACCGTTTCCTCGGTAGGATTCAGCGTTGCAGGTGGAACCGATGAAATCGTATTGGATGGAACTACCATCTCTGGATTTGGAACCGCAATCGAGCAATACGGTGGCGACATGACCTTAACAGGTGGTGCAACTCTGAACGGTGGCTCCTATGGTGCGTACGCAGAGGATACAGATGTCATCGTTGACGGTGCATCTCTATCGGCTAGTTCGACTGGATCTGCGCTATATGTGCGTGGAACATCTTCACTAGATGCTGCAAACATGGATACCGCTGGACTTTACGGAATCAATACCGATGCTGTAGATTTCCGCTGGAATTACGGAAACTCTGTCGCAACTACCGCTGTAATGGCTGATGGTGGCGCAGAGGGAAGTGTAGAGAATGTCACATGGGCAGAATCTACTAACCAAATCGATGCTGGTTCTTATGTGACCATCACCTCGGTTGGAAACAGCCTTGATGCGAACAGTCTCATCATCGATCCAACCGCAGTTATCCACGAAGGAAACCTACTGAACCTCAACGTGACCCGAAATAATGGTGGAGACGCAAACGATGTCGGATTGATGATCAAGTCGACTGACAGTGCTCAAGCAGCATATGTGTCTCCAGCTTACCGCACTCCGTATGTGAGTGCTGATGGTGACCTCGCTGAGTGGACTGGAAATGTATTGAACCCATCCGACGACGCCATGCCTGGCGTAATGTCTGGTGACGGATCAGAAGACTTCCTAACTACATGGGACGCTAATAACCTCTACATGGCTCTAACCGGAGTCGACATGGCATCTGCAGACTTGCAGATCTACATCGATTCCAGTACCGGTGGCGAAACTACTGGTCAGAGCTGGTATGTGGCTCATAGCCTACCATTCGCAGCAGACTATGTCTACTGGGCAGAAGATGGAACTGGTGCAAACAGCGGTCTGAAGGTGAATGGATTCACCGGATGGGCTGATGTAACCTCGAGTTGTTCTGGATTAAGCGACTATATCGGTAACTCGGCCAACACCAATACCGAGATTGCAATCCCATGGGATTGTATCGGTAGTCCAAGTGATACCGTCCGAATCATCGTGGTCGTTCAGAACGAGTCCGATGGTGGAGTTGCATCCGTGCACCCTGACCAAACCCTAGCAGCAGGAAATGACGCTCAGTCCTTCAATGATGAAATCACATTGATGATGGGACACAGCGACTTAACGGCTGGTGACGATCTTCGTGACCACCTACTAATCTTCCGAAGCTATGTTGGATCCAATAGTCCAAGCGATGCAAAGACCTACGACCTCTCGGTCTTAGTCGATGCAACTTGTGAGAAGGATTGGGGATTAATCGAAGATGTTGACATGTCTACCAATACTTGGGAAGCAGTCGACATCGAGCGTGCGTGCCCGGCTATCAGTGACTTGGTTGACATAACCGTCAACGAGGATAGTGGTGCTTACGTCTTGACCCTTCTAGACAAGGCAACCGATATACAAGATGATGATGTCACTCTAACATGGAGTGTTTCAGATGATTTAGACCCAACCAACAGCCCTTCAATGCTCTTGGATAGTGCACTATCTGCTGCTTCACAAACTAGTGGACAGACGATGACCATCACACCGGATAATGACCAATTTGGAACTTACAGGTTACACTATACTGTCACCGACAGTAATGGTCTATCCGATGATGCTTCTATCTGGTTTACTGTTGTGAATGTCAACGATGCACCGATTATCTGCAATGACGAACGCACAGACTGTATGCCAGTCTTTGCTGACGACGGCGCAGGTAACCTCAATGTTCTCGACGAAGGATTTGGAAGTATAAGCCAGATCTTAGGAAGTTCAGCTAACGGAACTATTGGCTATATTACTGACATGGCCTCTAACGACATGGCTAACGAGCAACCACAGGTTTACACCTGGGGCGCACGAATCAAGGGCGACGATGTAACAGTTGATGCATACTGGGTTCAGAAGAAATATACTTCTGTCGCAGCAATGTTCGACGAGGTTAGTGCAGTTATCACCGCAAATGGTGCAGCACAAGATCTCGACATGACTGGTGACCCATCGGCTCACGAGGATACCGACGTTACTTACACCCTGCCAACCCTGAACAATGTCTCTTTGCTAACTTACTTGTTAGCACAGAATGGCTGTGGATCTGTTTGGTACCAAGAATACATGGATACCGCTGGAAACAAAGTTTCCGGTATCCGTTCTGACGATGGCTGCGACAGTACCATCGACACATACGGAAACGTGTACTCAGGTCTAAACTATACCCAGTTCTGGGAAACCGCATACGGTGTTGATGTGTCTGATTACAGCGCAGGATGGAGCGACATCTTCGCAGATGGTTATTCAACCACTGCAGGAAATAACCCATGTGTAGCATTTGGAGTAACCGTCAACAACAATGAGTTGGTAATTACCGAAGACGCCAGCAATGAGCTCGGTGGCGAGTGTACTATCGTACTAACTCTAAGTGATGACGGCGGTTACTGTGCTAACCTATACATGGGACGCACAACCAATGCTAAGGCATCGTGTGTTGCATATACCTGGTTGGTTAACTATCCAGTAAACCACCCGGTTTACGGACCAATCACCGTTACAGGTTGCTACAACATCTATCTAGGGCTAGCGTCTTTCATCCCAGAATACTATCCATCCGGACAGGCTACTGGAATGACTGAAGGAATCTGTCTTGCATACTCTTGGAATGCTGAGAATAACCTTGCAGAAGAATTCGAGGTCAACTTTAGTGTGACCCCGGTCAACGATGCACCTGAGGTGCTCGACTGGGATCGACAAGCTGGAGTTAACATCGTAGCAGGCAATGGAACTGTACCAAACTTCCCTTGGAAGGTTACCCTCACCGAGGATGACGAAACCGCAGAGAACTTGGTTTACGACCTAAGTGCAATGAAGGCTGACAATGACCATGCAGATGAAGATCTAGTTTGGTCTATTGTCAAGTCAACCACGTGTGATTACGAGAAGTACTTCAGTGCGACCATCAACGGTGACGAAATCAGCTTTGATCTCATCAAGGATGCGACCACGAATGCACCAGAATGGGAAGTTGACTACCTCAACGATAATGGCGAGCACCAAGCGACCCCTGAATCTGGAGAATTCTGTCCGATCACATTGTTCCTACACGATAGTGCAACCGCACCGGCTGCAATTCCTAACTATGGAATGACAACCGCAGATTACCAGCAAGGTGAAGACAGTGCAACCATCCATGTCCGTGTAAACAATGTAGCAGAGAATGTACCTGATTACTTCTTGAAGGACGAACCTGGTTTCAACTTCAATGGAGTCACCAACGTCATGACCAAGACCTACGTACCAACAACGGTCAAGATCGGTCACGGTGGAGATGAAGGTCCGTATAACTACGACCACATGCTGCAGGTTACATTCATGACTAATGGATATAATAACGACGATCCAACTGCGGATGGGTATGTTACTCTAGGAACTCAGTACGTATCTCCACCAGCATATGGTGAAGAGATATCTGTATCCGATGATATCTTC
>Ga0114997_10001815_pt1 | contig 17475 bp, 19 predicted proteins | sample ArcticOcean_MG_C_2_FD_87045 | JGI IMG/M metagenome (GOLD analysis project Ga0114997, IMG submission 87045) | Marine microbial communities from western Arctic Ocean - ArcticOcean_MG_CB4_136 | ecosystem: Environmental > Aquatic > Marine > Oceanic | place: Arctic Ocean: Canada Basin | collected...
ACTATAGAAATTAAAAGCATCCATAATATGTCAAATGAGAGTAAATATCATTTCTCTAATGGATGGCACTTAAGAGCAATTTACTCAATCTTTCTAGGATTTATTTTTGCATCATCGACAATTTGGAATCTTAATCTGATGTTTTTACAATCTTACGCATGGATAATAGGTGCGCTTATATCTTCTTTAACATATTACCTCCTCGCAAAAAAATAATATGAAAGCATTAGTTTACACAGGAACTCAAGAATTAGTTTATAGAGAAGAAAAAGATCCTCTGGAGAAGAGTGGCGAAAGTATTTTAAAAGTGCATGCATCAGGAATTTGTGGTTCTGATATGCACGCTTATCATGGTAAAGATGACAGAAGAATTCCACCATTAATTCTTGGGCATGAAGTTAGTGGAAAAGTTCAAAATGGAAAATTTAAAGGTAAAGATGTTGTTTTGAATCCGTTGATAACGTGTGGAAAATGTGAGTATTGCAAAAAAGGTAGAGAACATCTGTGTCCTACAAGAATTATTTTAGGGATGAATAGGCCGATAGAAAGACAAGGTGTATTTGCAGAGTATGTGTCCACACCAGATCAAAATATTTATGAAATTCCTAATGAGTTAGATAAAAATGAAGCACCAGTTGCAGAACCTACGGCTGTTGCATTACACGCAGTTTTGATGGGAGAAGATTCTTTAAAAAAACCTTTATCGGAATGTAAAACTCTTATTCAAGGAGGAGGTGCGATAGGACTGTTATGTGGTCTAATTTTATTTAAGATTAAAGGGAATAAAAATATTGTTCTTTCGGATCCAAACAAATTGAGACTTAATGAGTGTTCCAAGTATCTTGATGCTAAACTTGTCTCTCCTACTGATAAAGAAATTAATAATAATAGTTTTGATATTATTTTTGATACAGTAGGTCTTGAAGTTTCAAGGCAGCAGGCTATTGAAGTGGTAAAACCAGGTGGTTCAATTATACATATTGGATTAACTCAACCAGCTGGACCATTTAATTTTCGAAAAATGACACTGCAAGAAGTCACGGTTATAGGTACTTATTGTTATACTAATAATGATTTTGCTCAAACCTTAAAGATATTAGCAAACAAAGATATAGGTCCTTTAGACTGGATTGAATTTAGAGATCTCAAAAATGGAGGAGAGGCATTTAAACAAATTCATACCGGATCATGTGTTGCTCCTAAAATTATCTTATTGCCTTAGAATTTAGATATTTTATTATTTTCACTGAATTTATATTCACTAGATATTACTGGAGCAAAAATCATGACTGACCAGTAAATCACAAGGATAAATGCAAATATTGTCTTCATAAATATCTAATATATAAAAAAGATGATCTTTGAGTGTTTAAATTTTGTCAAAATAATGTATCAACAAATTTTAAAATAAAAAAAATGAATATATTTATTAAATTTATAATTTCCTTTCTAGCCCTGACAAATATGATCTTTGCTAATGAAGTTAGAGTTTTTGACTTTACGCAAAATGAACTTGAAAACCTTAAGATAAAAAAAGTTAAGGGAGAGACTATTTGGACTTTGGGGAATAATGAGAATGGAAATTTTATCAAAGCTGAAGCAAATGCAGCTGGTTCTGGATTGGGAAAAGAGATTAATGTTGATTTAAATAAAACTCCGTTTTTAAATATTACATGGAAAGTAGAAAAAGATTTGGCTGGTATTATAGAATCTAGTAAAAAGGGTCACGATTATGCAGCGAGAGTTTTTGTAATAAAAAAAACAGGAATGACTCCACTGTCTAATAAAGCTTTAAACTATGTATTCTCAAGCAATAATAATGTTGGAGAAAATTGGACAAGTCCTTATACCAAACAATCAATTGATTATATTTTATCAACTACCAAAGAAAATTTGAACGAATGGGTATCAGTTAAAATAAATGTTAAAGAACATTTTAAAAAGTTTCATAATTTAGATGTAAACGAGCTTACTGGAGTGGCGTTAATGACAGACACTGATAATTCTAAATTAATAGCTATTGCTTATTATCAAAATATCTATTTCTCAGCAAAATAATTAAAATTTAAGAATTTTTTTTAACATAACATTGAAACAAAACAAAATAATAGCGATCAAAACATCCTCCAAAGGTGTCGCTTGCGGGTAGCCAAAGTTCCACGCTACCACCATTACCAACCATATTATGAAAATATTCATATTAATCTTTATATCTTAGATTCTGTAAAAAAATAAATTATTTGATATAGTTAATTTATGCATGAAAATTTCTATCATACTTTAAAAGTTTATTATGAAGACACAGATTCTGGTGGAGTAGTCTATTACGCAAACTATTTAAAATTTTTAGAAAGAGCAAGGACAGAAGCATTATTCTCAATTGGTTATAGTAATAAAAAGATTAGAGATCTATTTGGTTCATTAATAATTGTAAAATCTTGTAATATTGAATATAAAAAATCTGCTTATTTAGAAGATGAATTGACTGTTAGATCTTTTGTAAAATCAATTACTAGAACTTCATTTTTTATGAGTCAATTAATTTCCAAAAATGATGAGGTAATTGTTGATGCTAAAGTTCATTTGGTTTTTGTAAGTCTAGAAGGAAAACCCGTAAAAATTCCAGAAGAAATTTATTCAAAATTTAAACCTTTTTTTTGTGACAGCATCAAAACCTAGCAATTTTTTTCGCTTTTCTAAATAAAAGATTTATCATTTCGTGGTTAATAATTTTAGTATTAACATTTCTTGGACTTGGATGATAACAAGCAATAAGTGTTTTGTTATCAGGTAATAAATATTTTTTACCATGCTTAAATTCAAACTTTTTATTAATATTAAATCTTTTTTTATATATTTTTATACAATTTTCAAAAGCAACTCTTCCCAATGTAACTATTACCTCTAAATTTTTCAAATTATCCAATTCCTCAACAAAATAATTTGAACAATTATTAAGTTCTTCATTTAATGGTTTATCCCCAGGTGGGACGCATTTAAGTATATTTGTAATATAGGTAGAATCTAATTTTAAACCATCATTTAGGTTTTTAGAAAAACTTTGATTAGAAATTTTAATTGAGTGTAGACTTTTGAATAAAAAATCTCCTGATTTATCGCCAGTAAAAGCTCTACCTGTTCTAGTGCCACCATGCGCAGCTGGGGCTAGACCGAGAATCATTAATTTTGCTTTATCGTCTCCAAATCCAGTAACTGGTTTTCCCCAGTATTTTTCATTAATATTTTGCTTTCTTTTTTCTAAAGAAATTTTTTTGACAAATTTAGCTAAACGAGGACATTTTTTACAATAAACTATTGTTTTATTTAATTTTTTAAATTTAATACTCATTAATGAAACTAACAAATTTTCTATTAATCATTTTTATATCTTTAACCACTGGAATCAAAGCAGATTCAGAAATCAATACTTTTAATAAACTAAAAAATGGAGGTTATTTAATTTTTATAAGACATGCCTATGCTCCTGGAAGAGGTGACCCAGCTAATTTCAAAATTAATAATTGTTTAACACAAAGAAATTTAGACATTAGCGGAAGAAAACAGGCAAAAAAAATAGGTGAACTGTTTTTAAAGTATAATATTCCAATAGATAAAGTATTATCTAGTGAGTGGTGCAGATGTAAAGAGACCGCCTCTATTGCTTTTAAAGAATATATAACAAAAAATTTTTTAAACTCCTTTTTTGGCTTAAAATTTACAAAGAATAAAAAAGCTCAAATAAAAGATTTAAAAGATTATGTAAAAAATTGGGAAAGTGATAAAAATTTAGTATTAGTGAGTCATTATGTTGTAATTTCAGAAGCATTAAACTACTCATCATTGTCTGGTGAAATAATTATCACAAATAAAAATTTCGATAAAATTGGAAATATTAAGATAGAATATAATTAATTTTTTTATGTCTTCAAAAAAAGCAATGAAACAAGCTCAAAAGCAAGCTTATGCAAAACACAGAAGTAATATCACCAACAGTAGATTTAACTTAAAGAAGAAAAGTTTTCTTAAAAATAAAAGTAAAAATAAAGATTAGCTTTCTTTTTCAAACCGTTCAATTTTTTTACAAATTGACATGATCTTAATACTTTCTTCATTATTAATTACTGATTTTATCATTATATTAAGATTAGTAATTTCAAACATTAATTGCGTATAGAATTGTGGATACCCTAATTTTTCAGTAAGAATTGTATTTTCTTCTTTATAAATAAATCTTTCAAGTTTATTTTTTTTTTTCACTGTTAAATCTGTTATTCGATATTTTTGATAAGTCTTTTCATTATAAATATAATTTCTAATCATAATGGATTTTTCTAAATCCAATATGTATTCATTCTTTAAGAAACCATCTCTTTTGTTGTCACATGAACTTAAAATAATTATTTCAGCATTTGATTTTATAGGTAAAGCTAAAATAAATATTATTATAAAAAAGTTAAGTAGATTATTTTTTTTCATTTTTATCTATATAGAAAAGTGCAATTAAAAAAATAATCGTCCATAAAAATATAGACATTGTTTTAATGAATGTTGTTTCAGCTCCCCAAATATCTAAAAAAAGAGCACCAATGATCACACCAATTATATAAGTGATAGTTAATATTGTTAATTTATTCATTATAATTATTTATTTTTTAACAAGGTTTCTTTAAAGAGAGATATACCATTTTTAATTTTATATTCATAAGATTCTTCAAAACTTTCTAGCTGCCAGCCGGTTAATCTTTTTTTTATTGTTTCAATATTAGTTTTTTTCCATTCATCGCTTGTTTCGTCTAGTTTCCAATTTCTTTTTTCATCATTACTTCTTCCACATCCATAGCAATAGCCAGTTTTTGGATCTGTTTTGCAGATACTTATACAGGGAGAGATAATCATATTTAAAAATATTAATTATAAAGGAAAATTATTAAAAATTGCAACAATAGTCGTTGGACAAATAGTTTCAATAATATATAAAACCCGTAATTTGTGGGGCGATGGCGGAATTGGTAGACGCGTTGGTCTTAGGAACCAATATTTTCGGATGTGAAGGTTCGAGTCCTTTTCGCCCTACCATTTATTAAATTATGAAAGTTACTGTAGAAAATAAAAAAGGTTTAAATAAAGATCTAAAAGTGATCATAGACAAAAAGACTATGAGTTCATATATGGATGAAAAATATGAAGAGATTAAAGGTACGGTTAACCTAAAAGGTTTTAGACCCGGAAAAGTACCTAAAGAAATTTTAAAAAGACAATTTGGTGCTGCGGTATTTAATGAAGTTTTAGACAAAGTTTTAAAAGACACATCTACAAAAGCACTTGAAGAAAATAAAATTAAACCTGCGGGTCAGCCAAAAATAGATTTAAAAAATTACGGTGAAGATAAAGAACTAGAATATGTTATTTCAGTAACAGAATTACCAAAAGTAGAGGTTAAATCTTTAGAGAGCATTAAGTTTGATGAATATTCAATTAAAATTGATGCTAGCGAAACTGACAAAAGGATTAAAGAAATTGCAAAAAATCAACCAAGTTTTAATGAAGCTAGTCCAGAAGCTAAAGCAAAACAAGGAGACCTTGTTACAATTGATTATAAAGCCACAGTAGATGGAAAAGATTTTAAAGGAAACGAAGGCAAGAGTACACCATTAACCCTAGGTAAAGATTTATTTTTAAAAGGCTTTGATGAACAGTTAATTGGTGTAAAAAAAAATGATGAAAAAATTGTTGATGCTACTCTACCAGAAAACTTTCCTGAAAAAGATTTAATTAACAAAAAAGCAAAATTTAACTGTAAAATTATAAGTGTTAAAAATCCAGAAGAAGTAAAAATTAATGATGATTTTGCAAAAAATCTGGGCGCAAAAGATTTAAATGATCTTAAGACATTAATATCTAAACAAATAAATGATGAGTATAAAAATTCATTAGATAGATTATCCAAGAATCAAATTCTTAAAGAGATTGAAAAATTTAAAGTGGATGAATTACCAGAAAATTTAATTGAAGAAGAGGTTAAAATTCTTTCACAAGGCATGCCAGATGAAGAGGTAAAAAAAAGTAGAAAAAATTTTGAAGAAGTTGCCAAAAAAAGAATTAAAGTTGGATTAATTCTGAATGAGTTTGGTGAAAAAAATAATATTAAAGTTACAGAACAGGAAATGCAAGCTGAAGTACAAAAACAATTAAAAATGATGCCGGGACAAGAAAAAATGGTAATGGATTTCTATCAAAAAAATCCATCAGCTGTTGCTAGTCTTCGAGGCACAGTTTATGAAGAAAAAATTATTAGTTTGATTAAAAATAAAGCTAAAGCAAATAAAAAAGAAATTTCAAAAGAAGAGGCTGAAAAAATTTTAAAGGAATCACAGAAAATGGATCACAACCATGACCACGACCACAGTGAAGATATAAAAGAAAAAAAAGTGACAAAAAAGAAAACCAAAACAATAAGTGCTAAAAAAAATATATCTTCAACAAAACCTACAAAATCAAAGCCTAAAGTTAAAAAAATAAAAAAAGTTAGCAAAAAGTAATCTCAAGTTGTATAAGTAAACGAATCAACTTATGACTACAAAAATTTCTGAACATATGAGTACATTAGTTCCAATGGTAGTGGAACAATCCAGCAAAGGAGAGAGAGCGTATGATATTTATTCAAGGCTCTTAAAAGAGAGAATTATTTTTCTAACTGGTCAAATAAATGATAATGTTGCATCTCTGGTCACAGCTCAGCTTTTGTTTCTAGAGTCAGAAGATCCAAAAAAAGAAATTTATTTATATATCAATAGCCCTGGTGGCCTAGTCACAGCTGGTTTAGGTATTTATGATACAATGCAATATATAAAACCTGATATTTCAACTTTGTGTATTGGACAGGCGGCTTCAATGGGCTCTTTTTTGCTTACTGCTGGAGCAAAAGGAAAAAGGTTTTCGTTACCAAATTCAAGAATAATGGTTCATCAACCATCAGCCGGATTTCAAGGACAGGCAACAGATATTGAAATTCATGCAAAAGAAGTTTTGTCTTTAAAAAAAAGGTTAAATGAAATTTATTCAAAGCATACTGGTAAATCTATCGATGAAATTAAGAGTGCCCTAGAAAGAGATAATTTTATGACTGCAGATGCTGCTAAATCCTTTGGCTTAATCGACGAAGTAGTAGAAAGAAGATTGTAGCATACCACATGTTGAAAGCAGTTAATTTGAAACTTGATTAAAATGAGTCTCATATACTAAGATACTAATATTGATTCGTTTAAAATTTTATGAATACAAATAATAAAAATATTCTTTATTGTTCTTTCTGCGGTAAGAGCCAACATGAAGTTAGAAAACTTATAGCTGGACCAACCGTTTTTATTTGTGATGAGTGTGTTGAGCTATGCATGGACATCATTAAAGAAGAAAGCAAAGATACTTTTGTAAAACATCAAGATGGTTTACCTTCTCCAAAAGAAATATGCTCAGTATTAGACGATCATGTAATTGGTCAAACGCATGCAAAAAAAGTTTTATCAGTTGCTGTTCATAATCATTACAAAAGATTAAATTACGAAAGCAAAGCTAGTAAAAATGTTGAGCTTTCTAAATCGAATATTCTTCTAGTTGGACCTACCGGGTGTGGAAAAACTTTATTAGCGCAAACCCTCGCAAGAATTTTAGATGTACCGTTTACGATGGCAGATGCTACAACTTTAACAGAGGCAGGATATGTAGGCGAAGATGTTGAAAATATAATTTTAAAATTATTACAGGCTGCTGATTACAATGTAGAAAAAGCTCAAAGAGGTATAGTATACATTGATGAGGTTGATAAAATAAGTAGAAAATCAGAAAATCCATCGATCACAAGAGATGTGTCAGGTGAAGGTGTTCAACAAGCATTATTAAAAATTATGGAAGGAACAGTTGCAAGTGTACCTCCGCAAGGCGGTAGAAAACACCCACAACAAGAGTTTCTTCAGGTGGATACAACAAATATTTTGTTTCTTTGTGGGGGCGCTTTCGCTGGATTGGAAAAGATTATATCTCAACGGGATAAGGGTACTTCGATAGGATTTGGTGCAGATGTAAAAAATACACAAGATAAAAAAACTGGTGAGTGGATGAAAAGTTTAGAGCCTGAAGATTTATTAAAGTATGGATTAATTCCTGAATTTATTGGAAGACTTCCAATGATAGCGACTTTAGAGGATTTAGATGAGAAATCTTTAATTAAAATACTTGGAGAGCCAAAAAACTCTTTAATAAAACAGTATCAAGAACTATTTAAACTTGATGGAGCAAAACTAACATTTAAAGATAATGCTCTTAAAGAAATTGCTCTTAAAGCAATTAGAAAACAAACTGGTGCAAGAGGATTAAGATCTATACTTGAAAATATATTGTTAAAGACAATGTACGATTTGCCTAGCCAAGAAAATATTGAAGAAGTAATTGTTGATGCTTCAGCCGCAAAAGGTCTTACCCAGCCCATTTTGGTGCATTCAAAAAGTGAGAGCAAGTCTAAAGCTGGAAAAACCTCAGCGGCTTAATATCCTTAATAACTAACAAAAAGCTATTGCAATATTAATTATAATATCCATATTTAGGCTATGGATGTAAAAATTTCATTACCGTTACTACCACTAAGAGATATTGTTGTTTTTCCAAGCATGGTAATTCCCCTGTTTGTTGGAAGAGATAAATCTATTTCAGCTTTAAATGAAACCATGAAGAAGGATAAAAAAATTATTCTTGTAACTCAAAAAAACTCAGAGATAGATGACCCTAAAAAAGCAGATGTATTTATGTATGGTTGTGAAGGAAACATCTTACAGCTTTTAAAACTTCCAGACGGCACTGTTAAGGTTTTAATCGAAGGAATTAAAAGAGTAAAAATTTTAGATTTTAAAGATAATGATAAGTTTATAACTTGTGATTACACTCCTTATAATAATATAATTAATAAGGAAAAAAGTGAAGATTTATATCCATTGGCAGCAACGGCAATTAGAAGAATGGAAAAATTAACATCAATAAATAAAAAAATTTCAAATGAAACAATTAATACTATTAGAGATTTAAAAGATCCTTCTCAAATTGCTGATAACATAGCATCACATATCACAGCAACTATCTCAGAAAAACAGCAAATATTTGAGACAATAGATATTAAGAAAAGATTAAATACCATTATCAAAATAATGGAAAATGAAACTAGTATCATTGGAGTTGAAAAGAGAATTAGAGGTAGAGTTAAAACTCAGATGGAGAAAACTCAAAGAGAATACTACTTAAACGAACAGCTTAAAGCAATCCAAAAAGAATTAGGTGAAATTGAAGATGGTAAAGATGAAAACACAAGTTTAAATAAAGCTATTCTTAAATCTAAAATGCCAAAAGATGTTGAAAAGAAATGTCTTCAAGAACTTAAAAAACTAAAGAATATGAGTCCAATGTCAGCAGAAGCAACTGTTGTAAGAAATTATTTAGATTGGATGACTGAACTTCCTTGGTATAAAAAAAGTGAAGTCGCTATAGATTTAACTAAGGCTTTGAATACTCTTGATAAAGATCATTTTGGTTTAGAAAAAGTCAAAGAGAGAATAATTGAATTTCTAGCAGTTCAAAAAAGAATGGAAAAAATTAAAGGTCCTATTCTTTGTTTAGTTGGCCCTCCAGGGGTTGGAAAAACATCTCTAGGTAAATCAATTGCAAGAGCAACAAACAGAGAATTTGTAAGAATGTCAGTTGGTGGAATGAGAGATGAGGCTGAGATAAGAGGACATAGAAGAACATATATCGGCTCATTACCTGGAAAAATTATTCAGATGATGAAAAAAGCTGGAACTAAAAATCCATTAATTTTACTAGATGAAATTGATAAAATAGGAAATGACTACAGGGGTGACCCGTCTTCAGCTTTATTGGAAGCTTTAGACCCAGAACAAAATGTAACATTTAATGATCATTATCTTGAGGTTGATTATGATTTATCAGATGTAATGTTTGTAACTACAGCAAATACATTAAATATACTTCCACCTTTATTAGATAGAATGGAAGTTATAAGATTAGCTGGTTACACTGAGGATGAAAAAGTAAGCATTGCAAATAAATACCTGCTTCCAAAACAGATTAAAGACAATGGTGTAAAAGAAAATGAAATGAAATTAGAAAAAAATATTATTCAAGATGTCATAAGAAATTATACAAAAGAGTCTGGTGTTAGAAATTTAGAAAGAGAAATTTCAAAAATAGCTAGAAAAGTGGTTAAAAAGGTTGTCGCTGGAGAAGAAAAAGAAGTTCTTATTAATAAGAAAAACCTATCTGATTTTCTTGGTGTTGAAAAATATAAATTTGGAGAATTGGAACCCAATGATAGAATAGGTGTGGTGACAGGCTTAGCTTGGACTGAATATGGTGGAGAAATTTTAAAGATTGAAACTGTAACCATGCCAGGTAAAGGAAGAATGCAAATCACGGGTAAATTAGGCGATGTCATGCAAGAATCTGTAAAAGCTGCTAAATCATTTGTTAGATCTAAATGTTTGGAATATGGAATTATTCCACCGTTATTTGAAAAAAAAGATTTTCATATTCATGTACCTGAAGGTGCAACTCCCAAAGATGGGCCATCTGCGGGTGTAGGAATGGTTACATCAATTGTGTCATCATTAACTAATATACCAGTTAGAAGAGATGTAGCTATGACTGGAGAAGTTACGATCACTGGACAAGTGTTAGCAATTGGAGGTCTTAAAGAAAAATTATTAGCAGCTCATAGAGCTGGAATAAAAGAAGTTATAATTCCCAAAGAAAATGAGAAAGACCTTGTTGACATGCCTAAAAAAATAATTGATGACATTAAAATTACACCTATTGAACACGCAGACCAAGTTGTAAAAATTGCTTTAACTAAAGAGTTAAAGAGAACAGAGTGGGTAGAGGTTGATTTAAGTAAAAATGACGAAAAATCTCAAGCTAGTATTCAATAATAATCAATTTACTTTATCAAGACCTTGATGTATTAGTACCGATATTTTAGGGTGGTTAGCTCAGTTGGTAGAGCATCTCGTTTACACCGAGGGGGTCAAAGGTTCGAGTCCTTTACTACCCACCAAAATAATTAAGTGGGGGTGTAGCTCAGTTGGTTAGAGCGATCGCCTGTCACGCGATAGGTCGAGGGTTCGAGTCCCTTCACTCCCGCCACTTAAAAATTTTGATGTAAATCTTCGCATATAATGTTGATAATCGTTATCATTTGTAGTGTATATTTTTAAAATGTGACCCTTCTTCACTTCATCAACTTATAAAAAATGATATATATTTCACATGTTTCCTGATTTTTTAAAAGAATATTTACCTATAATTTTATTTTTAATAATTGCTTTTGGACTAAGCTGTGCTTTTGTAATAATCAATTTTATTTTATCTCCCAAAAATCCTGATCCTGAAAAATTGTCTGCATATGAATGTGGATTTGAACCATTTGAAGATTCAAGAATGGAATTTGATGTAAGATTTTATTTAGTAGCAATTTTATTTATAATTTTTGATCTTGAAATAGCATTTTTATTTCCATGGGCTATATCTTTAGGAAGTATAGGAATTTTAGGTTTTACATCAATGATGATTTTTTTATTCATACTTACAATTGGTTTTGTCTATGAGTGGAAAAAAGGAGCACTAGATTGGGAATAATTATAAATTTAGATGAATAATAACTTAGATAAAATCCCTGAAGAATTTAAAAAACTGTCTGAAGACTTTAGTAAAAATGGTTTTATCACTACTTCCTTAGATAATTTAATTAATTGGTCAAGAGCCGGTTCTTTACATTGGATGACTTTTGGCCTTGCATGTTGTGCTGTTGAAATGATGCAAACAGCTATGCCAAGATATGATCTAGAAAGATTTGGAGCAGCTCCAAGGGGCTCGCCAAGACAATCTGATGTAATGATAGTTGCAGGAACACTAACTAACAAAATGGCTCCAGCACTTAGAAAAGTTTTTGATCAAATGCCTGAACCAAGGTATGTAATATCAATGGGGAGTTGCGCTAATGGTGGCGGTTACTATCATTATTCATATTCAGTAGTTAGAGGATGCGATCGAATAGTTCCAGTGGATATTTATGTACCTGGATGTCCGCCGTCAGCAGAAGCTTTATTATATGGAATAATGCAACTGCAAAAAAAGATTAGAAACAAGGGTTCATTAAACAGATAAAATGATAAATTTAATTGATCTAGAAAAAAAAATTAATTCAGAATTAACTACAAAAATTAAAAAAACTGAAATCAAACATAACCAGATTTATGTAGAAATAGATAAAGAAGATTTAATAGATGTCACCTTATTTGTTAAAACAAATAAAGACACTAAATTCAAACAGCTTATCGATGTCACGGTTGTTGACTATCCAGAAGAAAGCCAAAGGTTTAAAGTTGTCTATTTATTTTTAAGCCATGAATTTAATCAAAGAATGATTCTGAGTTATTTTATTAATGAGAATGAAGTGATTTCATCATTAACATCAATTTTTCCTGCAGCTAATTGGATGGAAAGAGAAGTTTTTGATATGTACGGTGTAAATTTTAAAGACCATCCTGATTTAAGAAGAATTTTAACAGATTATGGTTTTGAAGGTCATCCATTAAGAAAAGACTTTCCTTTGACTGGACATTCAGAAGTAAGATACAGCGAGGAACAAAAAAAAGTTATAAGTGAACCCGTCAAATTAGAACAAAATTATAGAAATTTTGATTACGAAAGTCCCTGGGAAGGTACAAAATATATTAAAGATCAAACAGATAATAATGAAAAAAAAGATTAAAAATTTAAACTTAAATTTTGGCCCGCAACATCCAGCAGCACACGGGGTGTTGAGACTTATTCTTGAATTGGATGGTGAGGTGGTAGAAAAAGCAGACCCACATATTGGCTTGTTGCATCGTGGTACTGAAAAATTAATTGAAAATAAAACATATATGCAAGCAGTCCCATACTTTGATCGTCTTGATTATGTGGCCCCTATGAATCAAGAGCATGCTTTTGCACTGGCTATTGAAAAAATTTTAAATATAGAAGTCCCTATAAGAGGTCAGTTTATTAGAGTAATGTTCTGTGAAATTGGGAGAATCTTAAGTCACATTTTAAATGTGACCACTCAAGCTTTAGATGTTGGTGCATTAACACCATCATTATGGGGATTTGAGGAAAGAGAAACTTTGATGACTTTTTATGAACGAGCTTCCGGCTCGAGATTGCATGCAAATTACTTTAGAGCAGGAGGGGTTCATCAAGATCTACCTGCTGGTTTGGAGGCTGATATTGGCAAATTTTGTGAGAGTTTTCCAAAAATTATTAATGATTTAGAAAGTTTATTAACAGATAATAGAATATTTAAACAAAGAAATGTAGATATTGGAATTGTTACCAAACAAGATGCTCTTGATTACTCTTTTAGTGGAGTTATGATCAGAGGCTCGGGTGTTCCTTGGGATCTTCGAAAATCGCAACCTTATGAATGTTACGAGCAATTAGAATTTAAAATTCCTGTTGGGAAGAATGGAGATTGTTATGATCGATATTTATGTAGAATTGAGGAAATGAAAGAAAGTGTTTCTATAATTAAACAGTGTTTAGCTAAAATGGAAAAAGGACCTGTAAAAACTTTAGATGGAAAAATTACTCCTCCACCTAAAAAAGAACTTAAACATTCAATGGAGGCCTTAATTCATCATTTTAAATTATTTACCGAAGGATACCGTGTGCCTAAAGATGAAATTTATACCGCTGTTGAAGCCCCAAAAGGAGAATTTGGTGTTTATCTAGTTTCAGATGGATCAAGTAAACCATATAAATGTAAAATAAGAGCACCAGGTTTTTCTCATTTACAATCAATTGATTATTTAATTAAAGGACACATGTTAGCTGATGTACCTGCTATATTGGGTTCATTAGATATAGTATTTGGAGAGGTTGATAGATAGATGAGTTTAAGAAAACCTTCAAAAGAACAACCTGAAAATTTTGAGTTTAATTCCACCTCATTAGAAGCTGCAAAGACTATTATTGCAAAATATCCTGAGGGCAAACAACATAGTGCGGTTATGGCTTTGCTTTACATTGCACAAAAACAAAATAATAATTGGATACCGTTAGTTGCCATGAAGTACATTGGAAAATTTTTGGATATGCCGTACATAAAAGTTTATGAAGTAGCTACATTCTATACAATGTATAATTTAGCTCCAGTAGGAAAATATTTTATACAGGTCTGTACAACAACGCCATGCATGATTAGAGGTGCTTACAAGCTTGTAGAGGCCTGTAAAGAAAAAATTTCTGAAAAAGAAAATGAACTATCGAAAGATAAAAATTGTTCTTGGATGGAAGTCGAATGCTTAGGTGCCTGTGTTAATGCACCCATGATGCAGATTAATGAGGAGTATTATGAAGATTTGGATAAGGAAAAAACTTTAAAAATTCTGGATAAAGTTTTAAGTGGTGAAACCCCCAAGCCTGGATCTTATAGAGGTCGTGTAAATAATGAACCAGAAAATAATAGAAAAACTTTAATGGATACTAAAAATGCTTAAAGACAAAGATAGAATATTTAAGAATTTATATAACGATAAAAGTTCAGATATAGACTCATCCAAAAAAAGAGGTGATTGGGTTAATACTAAAGACTTAATTGAAAAAGGTAGAGATTGGATTATTAATGAAATTAAAGTTTCAGAGCTTAGAGGTAGAGGTGGAGCTGGATTTCCTACAGGTCTAAAGTGGTCTTTTGCTCCAAAAGAAGTTGGATCCAGACCTCATTATTTAGTAATTAATGGAGATGAGTCAGAGCCAGGTACTTGCAAGGACAGAGATATATTAAGATTTGAACCTCATAAATTGATAGAAGGTTGTCTAATAGCTGCATATGCAGTCCAAGCACATGTTTGTTATATTTATATAAGAGGAGAGTATTTTATAGATGGTGAAAAACTTCAAGTAGCAATAGATGAAGCTTATAAGAAAAATTTAATTGGTAAAAATGCATCTGCCACAGGATGGGATTTGGATATTTATATTCACTATGGAGCAGGAGCCTACATATGTGGTGAAGAAACTGCGTTACTTGAAAGTATAGAAGGTAAAAAAGGTCAGCCAAGACTAAAACCGCCTTTTCCAGCGTTGATTGGATTATATGGATGTCCAACAATAGTTAACAATGTAGAAACAATTGCAGTCATACCAACTATATTGAGAAGAGGTGGAAAGTGGTTTTCAACTCTAGGTAAAGCCAAAAATACAGGAACTAAAATTTTCTGCATATCTGGTAATGTTAATAATCCTTGTAATGTTGAAGAAGAAATGAGTATTCCATTAAAGGATTTAATTGAAGTTCATGCTGGTGGAGTTATTGGTGGTTGGGAAAATTTAAAAGCTGTTATTCCAGGTGGATCTTCTATGCCTTTGATTCCAAAGAAAACTTGTGAAACTCTTACTATGGATTTTGACTCACTAGTGGCTGAAAAAAGTGGCTTAGGAACAGCAGGTATAGTCGTTATTAATAAAGACCAAGACATAATTAAATGTATGGCAAGAATTGCTCGTTTTTATAAGCATGAAAGCTGTGGTCAATGCACTCCCTGCAGGGAAGGAACTGGATGGATGTGGAGAATGTTAGAAAGAATGGCTAAAGGTGAGGCGTCAAAAGATGAAATTGAGATGTTAGGTGATGTCACCAATCAAATAGCTGGACATACAATTTGTGCTTTTGGTGAAGGTTCTTCTTGGCCAGTTCAAGGTTTGTTAAGACACTTTAAAGACGAAATTAAAAAAAGAAATAAATTCGATCCAATAATTAAGGTAAATAAAGACATTCCTTATTTAGTGGACCAACACTTACTGGATAAAAATGCTTAAATTAAAAGTTAATGATATTGATGTAGAGGTTGAAGAAGGATTGACAGTTCTACAAGCTTGTGAAAAAGCTGGAGTTGAGATCCCAAGATTTTGTTATCATGAAAGATTATCAATAGCAGGTAATTGTAGAATGTGTTTGGTGGAAATGGAAAAATCTCCAAAACCAATTGCTTCATGTGCAATGCCTGCAGCAGACGGCATGAATATAAAAACCAATACTCCAAAAATTGAAAAAGCAAGAAAAGGAGTTATGGAATTCTTATTAGCTAATCATCCTTTAGACTGCCCAGTTTGTGATCAAGGTGGCGAATGCGATCTTCAAGATCAATCAATGTTTTATGGTGTAGATAAATCTAGATACAATGAAAATAAAAGAGCCGTACCAGAAAAAGATATGGGGCCTCTAATTAAAACTCAAATGACCAGATGCATTCACTGCACAAGATGCATAAGATTTGCAACTGAAATTGCTGGAGTTCCAGAACTAGGTGCAATTGGAAGGGGCGAGGATATGCAAATTACAACCTATTTAGAGCAATCTATACAATCAGAACTTTCGGGCAATATTATTGATCTTTGCCCTGTAGGAGCCCTTACTTCAAAACCATATGCATTTGAAGCAAGACCGTGGGAGTTAAAAAAAACAGAAACTATTGATGTTATGGATGCTGTAGGATCCAATATTCGAGTTGATACTTATGGATGGGAAGTAAAAAGAGTTTTGCCAATTATTAATGAAGATATTAATGAAGAGTGGATTTCTGATAAAACAAGATATGCTTGTGATGGATTGTTAAATCAACGACTTGATACGCCATATGTAAAATACAATAATAAGTTTGAAAAAGCTTCTTGGGATGAAGTCTACAATATTATTAAATCTAAATTTAAAAACACAAACAAAGATAAAATTTGTGGTTTTGTAGGTGATTTAACAAATATGGAGTCTGCTTTTATTTTTAAAGAATTTTTTGATAGAACGCTCGGTATTAATAATTATGAATCTAGATCGTCAAATAAATTTTTAGATAAATCATGTAGAGATAATTATATATTTAATTCTACAATCAATGGAATTGAGGAAACTGATCTTATATTTTTGATTGGAACTAACCCAAAATTTGAAGCAACCATTCTCAATGCGAGAATTAGAAAAGCATATCTAAATAATAAAACAAAAATTATTTCTTTAAATGATGTGGGTGATTTAACTTATCCATATCAAAGTCTAGATGGAAAAACTCAAACTATTAGAGATATAGTTGAAGGAAAAAGTGATGTTACTCAAGAAATTATGAATTCAAAAAAACCAATGATTATTTTAGGTGAGTCATTATTGAATTCTAAATCAGCAAGTTATTTGTTTAATTCTTTAAAAGAATTCTTACTTAAGAGTAATAAGTTTAGTGATGACTGGAATCCTTTGAATATATTATCATCGGATGCCGCAACTGTAGGAAATTTTGATTTGGATATAGTTAAAGAGGATAATGATTTAATCAAAGATTTAAATGATAATAAATTTGAGATTATCTATCTCCTTGGACAGGATAATTTAAA
>Ga0114997_10001816_pt1 | contig 17462 bp, 20 predicted proteins | sample ArcticOcean_MG_C_2_FD_87045 | JGI IMG/M metagenome (GOLD analysis project Ga0114997, IMG submission 87045) | Marine microbial communities from western Arctic Ocean - ArcticOcean_MG_CB4_136 | ecosystem: Environmental > Aquatic > Marine > Oceanic | place: Arctic Ocean: Canada Basin | collected...
AAAAAATAAGTTCGATGAGCACTTTTCGGAAAAACCAGGTAAATAAAAATATTAAAATGCCAAAAATAAAAAAAATAAAGACAAAAAATAAAGTTAAAAATCTTCTAAAAAAAACAAAAAAAGTTAACAAGTTTTTTAAACCTTCTAAATCAGGAAATACTTCTGTAGCAAAACCGTTTTCTAAAAATACTTATGTTCCAGAAGAAAAAGTTGAAATAAAAAAAGTAAAAAAACAGCCTACTGAAAAAAGAGAATATGATATTAAAGATTTTGTTGTCTATCCTAAACATGGTGTAGGAAAAATAATTGCTGTAGAAAAAGCTAATATTGGTCAAATTGAAATTCAGTTTTATAAAATTTTCGTAGAAAAAGAAAAATTAACTTTAACAGTTCCTATAAACCAACAATCAAACTTAAGATCTATTTCTAGTATAAATCAAATAAATAAATGTGTTTCAATTTTAAAAACTAAACCAAAAATTAAGAGAACAATGTGGAGTAGACGAGCACAAGAATATGATCAAAAAATTAATTCTGGTAAAATATATGAGTTGGCTGAAGTAGTTAAAGATCTAAATAAAAATACAGATATCATTGCGGACCAGTCTTATAGTGAACGACAGTTATTTGAAAAAGCCTACGAAAGACTTAAGTCAGAATTTGAGGCTGTTCTAAATACTGGACCTGAGGAAGTTCAAAAAAAGATGGACAAAGCTTTGGGTAGAAATCAAACAATTGCAGAGACGCAATAAAAAACGCCCTTTCAATTAATCAATCAAAAGGGCGTCTAGTTAAAAAAAAAACTATCTTCTTTTTTTTCTTCTTTTAGCTTTTTTCTTAGTTTTCTTTTTAGCTGCTTTTTTTCTACGTTTAGCCATTTTTATCTCCCTTTGTTAAAACAAATCTTAATGATTCGTTTATTAATATAAACTTTAGTTAATTTATGATTCATGTCAATTATAAACTAACTTTGAAAATTTATAAAAAATTTTAATAATTTAATTATTTTTGTAATTTTAAATTAATTTTTAAAAAAGTTAGTAATTTCAATGTTTTTTAAGCTAAATAATTAATTTGTGTAGTAAATTTTAATAAAAATCTTCTAAGTTTTGTTTATAATTTTTAATAATTTCTTTTCTTTTTAACTTTAAAGTAGGTGTTAACATTCTATTTTCAATTGTAAATTCATTATTAATTATTAAAAATTTTTTAATTTTTTCTATTAAAGTTAAATTCTTATTCAATTCCTCTATTATTTCCTCAATTATTTTTTTTTCAACTCCTATTTCTGTTACAATAATTGCAACTAAGTAATTTTTTTTATCGCCATATATAAAAGCTTGCTTAATTATTTCATTTAAGCACAAAAGATTTTCAATTTTAGTTGGTGAAATATTCTCGCCACCTAAATTTACAATTATATCTTTTTTTCTATCGGTTATTTTTAAATATCCATTTAAATCTATTTCTCCCACGTCACCCGTGTACAGCCAGCCGTTTTTTATGACTTCGTTAGTTTCAGTTTCATTATTCCAATATCCAATCATGACATTCTCACCTTTAACTAATATTTCTCCGTCTTTAGCTATTCTAATTTTATTCGTACTAAATGCAGGTCCAACCGATTCAACTTTCACTAAATCTGGTAGGTTACAACTTACTACAGGGGATGCTTCGGTCAATCCGTAACCTTGTAAAGTTGGTAAGCCTATTGAATTTAAAAATTCACCAATTTTTTGATCTAAGGCACCACCGCCAGAAATGAAAGCTTGCAGGTTTCCGCCAAACTGTTTTTTTATTTTTTTTCTTACTATATTTTCACAAAAATAATTTAGTATTTTTTCTTTTATAGTAAGTTGTTTTTTTTCTAACTTTTTTTTTCCAATATTTTGTGTTGCTTCAATTAAAAGTTTCTTCAAACCAATTTGCTTTTTAAAACTTGCATTTATTTTATTGAAGAGGTTTTGATAAAATCTTGGAACAGCCGTCATTATAGTTGGTTTAACTTCTGTCATATTAGTAATAAGCCTTTCTAGACTTTCTGCATAAAATATTTTTGCACCTATTAATATTTGTATAAATTGAACCGTGTGTTCGTATGAATGTGACAAAGGAAGCCATGTTAAAAATATTGGATCTTTTTTTTTTATGAGTGGTTTTAGTAGTTCTAAAGCACCCTCGCAATTTGATAATATTCCTCCATGACTTAAAACAACGCCTTTAGGATTCCCAGAAGTTCCAGATGTATAAATTATACAAGCAGGCATTTTTCTTGTTAAATTATAATTAATTTTTTTTTCTAAATTCTCTTCATAAATATCTAGAATAATTAAACTGTTATTTTCAATTTTTTCAAATGATATAATTTTTTTTCCTTTTATGAATTTCTTAATTTTTTTAAGCTGTTCATTATTTGAAACTATTATTAGTGATGGATTACAATCATTAATTATATATTCATAATCTTTCTCAACGTATGTAGTAAAAACAGGAACGGTAATACCTCCGGCATTCATAATTGCTATATCTGATATTAACCATTCAGGCCTATTCTCAGACAACAGTAAACACCTGTCACCTTTTTTGATCATCCCCTTAATTTTAGTTGAAAGCTTTAAAACTTTTTCTGCTACCTCATCCCAGTTAAATTTATAATTTTTTTTAGAGTTTAATTTTTCTAGAAAAGGTTTTTTATTATCTTTATTGTTGTTAAGTTTTATAAAAAATAACTCGACTAGACTGTTAGTTTTTTTAATATTCATATTTTGGTGGGCGAAGAGAGACTCGAACTCTCACAGTATTGCTACCACCGGATTTTGAGTCCGGCGCGTCTACCAGTTCCACCATTCGCCCGTAATTATTGATCATTTATTGTTTATTTTTAATAGTAATCACATTTGAAACCATTATAAATAAAAAATGTTTAAAGAACTATATCAAAAATCTTTAAAACTTGCTGCCCATAAAAGCTCGAAGTACTATTTGGCGGTAATATCTTTTATAGAGAGTTCTTTTTTCCCCATTCCTCCTGACATTATGATTGTGCCGATGGTAGTTGCTAAAAGAAGTGAGTATATAAAAATATTTTTAATAGCTACAGTATTTTCTTCATTGGGTGGTTTGCTGGGTTATTACATCGGTTTTGCTTCTTTAGAAGTGGCTATGAAAGTAGTAGAATTTTATGGCTATGAAAATAAGCTGATTGATTTACAAAACAGTTTGTCTGCTGGAAGTGGTTTGTACATTTGGTTGGTAACTCTATTTTTAGCTGGATTTACACCCTTGCCTTTTAAAGTATTTACCATCACAAGTGGCATAATTAGCTTTAATATATTCATATTTTTATTAATTTGTTTGATTTCCAGAGGCTTAAGGTTTTTTATAGTGGCTTTTCTGTCGGCAAAATTTGGAAAAAATTTCAATAGTTTTATGGAGGAAAAAGGAGCTTCGTGGTTTACAATTCTTGGACTAATAATTACATTGATCGCTATAGTTATTTATTTTCTAATTAAATAAAATGTTCAAAATAAACAAAAAAATAACTCTCAATATAATCTTATTTTTAAGTATTTTTACTTTGCTTGTGGCTTTTTTTATTCAATATATTCTTGGCCATAAACCTTGTAATTTATGTATTATTGAAAGAATCCCATACATTTTGGCAATAGTGCTTATTTCATTTAATTTGATGTTTAATATTTATCAAAAAATTATTTTTTTTCTATTGGGTGTTATCTTTATAGCGGCTGCAGCAATATCTTTTTATCATTTTGGCATTGAACAAGGTTTTTTTGATGAATCTTTGGTATGTGATCTTAATCCTAACTTTGAAGACATATCAAGAGAAGAACTTTTAAAATCGCTAAAATTGGAAACTATTAGTTGTAAAGATGTTACTTTTAAAGTTTTAGGGCTATCTCTTGCTACAATAAATACCATTTTATCCTTAATTTTAAGTGCTATAAATATTAAAATCTTTCTAAACTATGAAAAAAACTAGTCAAAAAAAAATAGACGAAATTATAAGAGTTGACCATGCTGGAGAACGTGGGGCAATAAAGATTTATGAGGGGCAGCTTTTAGCTCTCAAGACTTTCAAGCAAGATGAAGATTTAAAAAAGCAAATTGAAGAAATGAAAGAACATGAAAAAGAGCATTATGAATATTTTGATAATGAAATTAAAAAAAGAAATATTGCGCCCACAAAACTTTTGCCGCTTTGGGATTTATTGGGAGTGACATTGGGGTTTGGAACGGCAATGCTTGGGAAAAAAGCTGCATTACTTTGTACGGCCTCAGTTGAAGAAGTAATTGGAGATCATTACAAAAATCAAACTTATAATTTAAAAGATGATGAAAAGGACTTAAAAGAAAAAATTTTAAAATTTAGAGATGATGAACTAAGTCATAGAGATATAGCTTATGAAGGCGGTGCGGATAAAAAAGGGTTTTATGGAGTTTTAGATAAATTAATTAAAACTTCATCTCGTATCGCTATAACAATATCTGAAAAAATTTAATTAAGGTTCTAATTCAATATCCCAATAGAGGTAATCCATCCAACTTGCGTGTAAAAAATTTGGTGGAAAATTCCTTCCATTTTTATGCAAATCTTCTACCGATGGCCTAAAAGGTTTGTTCGCTAATTTAAGTTCACAGTCTTTATAAAGTTTTCCACCTTTTTTAACATTGCAGGTTGAGCACGCTGTAACAACATTGCCCCAATCCGTAAGTCCCCCTCTTGATTTTGGTAAAAGATGGTCAAACGTTAAGTCTCTTTTGTCTCCACAGTATTGACAAGTGAACCTATCTCTCAAAAAAACGTTGAACCTAGTAAAATTGGGATTCTCTGAAGGCTTTATAAAACTCTTAAGTGCTATGACGCTTGGTAACTGCATTTCAAAAGAAGGACTTCTAATTTTTCTTTTATAATTTGAAACAATACTTACTCTATTTAAAAAAACAGATTTAACTGCATCTTGCCAGCACCATAAAGAAAGGGGATAGTAACTTAAGGGCCTAAAGTCAGCGTTAAGCACTAACGCTGGGCATTTTTCTAATGGCACTTTATCTACTGAAGAAATTATCATACTAAAAGCTAACTGAAACTGAAAATTATATCAAGTTATTATTATGTTGCAGATGTTAAAAAAAACTAGAACAGATGTTTTTTGATAAATTGTAAGCCTAAACTCGATCCTTCGGTAGATATACGATGTTCACAGTTTTTAAAAATTTTTGATTCTATTTTATAATTATTTTTATTAAAAAAATCTTTAGCTTCTAATAATGAATTTACTGGTACTATTTGATCAATATCTCCGTGCATTAAAATAATATTAGGCTTTGAAACAATGTTTTTACCTAAATGTTCTGTGTCAATAATTCGACCAGAATAACCTATTATTGAATTAATTGTATCCTTTCGTTTAATTCCTGTTTGCAAACTAATCATGCAACCTTGGCTAAATCCACCAATTACAATTTGATTTGCTAATAAGTTATTTTTATCTTTAACATCGTCGATAAATTTATTTAATTTACTTTCAGCAATTAAAGAACTAGATAAAATTTCATCTTGTGTTCGATCTCTTAAATCAAACCACTGGAAGCCTGTCGGACTAACATCACATTTTTCTGGAGCATCAGGACAAACAAATAAAGTATCTGGGAGGTGTTGTTGCCAATAACTTGCTAGTATAGATATGTCTTTGCCATCACCGCCATAGCCGTGACAAAGTATTACAGCATTTTTTGGATTTTTTTTGGATAAAGGTTTTAAAATTGTTGTGTTTAGTGAATAGCTCATGATAGTTAACTAATAATTTATGTCAGAATTTTTATTCAATTTTATAGGTTTTACTTTATTGGGTGCTGTAGGCATAGTGTTAGTCATGGGTATTTATACTTTATTTAAAGGTGGAAATACTAGTAAAAAATATTCAAATAAATTAATGGTATTAAGAGTTCAGCTACAATTTGTTGCAGTCATAGTTTTAGTCTTGATGGCTTATTTTTTTAAGAACTAAATATATTTTTTTATAAGTTGAATAAACTCTTCGCTATTAAAATCTACTTCACCAATTACTCTTCCAAATTCACTTCCATCTTTGTCTATAAGAATGCTTGTGGGCAAACCTCTCATCTTAAAAATTTTTACTAATTTAAAATCAGGATCAAAATATATGTCTAAACTTGTGATGCCTATGCTTTTAAAAAAATCTCCAGCCCTAAGTTTGTTGGGCTTCTCCATATTAATTGCATAAACTTTTATACCCGGGTAGTTTTGAGCTAATTTTGCCAATGAAGGCATTTCTCTCTTGCAAGGTAAACACCAGGAGGCCCAGAAATTAATTATCATGATGTTGCCTTTTTTGTCAGTTAGATCAACATCCTGGAGATTTATATCTTTAAACTTAAGTTCCTTAATAATCTGAGGTTTATCATGTATAACTATATTTTTAGAAATATTAGTCCCTGCATAAAGATTTTGGGTAATTAAAAATGCACAAAAAATGTGAATATAGATTTTAAACGATTTACTAATTTTCATATTAATTTAAATTACAACTAACATAGTAAAATGAAAAAGAAAAACAAAACAGTGTGGTCGAGTAGATTTAAAGGCAAAACTTCTAAATCTTTTCAAAAAATTGGGTCATCTATTAATGTTGATAAGAGACTCTATAAAGAGGATATTTTTGCGTCAATTGTTCATACTCAAATGCTTGTTAAAAATAAGATTGTGCCATCTAAAGAAGGAAAAAGAATTATCAATGGTTTGAATAAAATAAGATCACAAATCAACAGAGGGAATTTTAATTTTCAAGAGAAATATGAAGATATTCATTTAAATATTGAAAAAAAATTATTTGATCTTATAGGACATGCTGCTGGACATATGCATACAGCAAGATCTAGAAATGATCAGGTAGTAACAGATCTGAAATTGTGGGTAAAAGATTCTTCTAAAGATATAAACAAAGATATTTCTAATTTAATGAAATCATTAGTTAAAAAAGCAGAAAAAAATATTGATACTGTAATGCCTGGCTTTACACACTTAAAGAATGCTCAGCCAGTTTCTTTTGCACATTATCTTTTAGCTTATTATGAAATGCTAAAAAGAGACAAACAAAGATTTAAAAATAATTTGACACTGTTGGATGAATCACCATTAGGATCAGCTGCACTATCAGGAACTTCCTATAAAATTGATAGAAATTACACTGCAAAAAAACTTGGATTCAAAAAACCAACAAATAACTCAATCGACTCGGTCTCTGACAGAGATTTTGTTATTGATTTTTTATATGCTTCGGCTGTTTGTGCTATGCATCTATCTAGACTTGCTGAAGATTTTATTATTTTAAATTCAGATGCATATAAACTAATTAATTTTAATGATAGTGTATTAACAGGATCGTCAATAATGCCTCAAAAAAAGAATCCTGATCCAGCAGAAATGATTAGAGGTAGAGTTGGAATAAACTATGGGAAATTAAATTCTATTCTTACAATTATGAAAGGCCTGCCTATGTCTTATTTTAAAGATTTACAGGATGACAAGGCTTTAGTATTTGATGGATATGATACTTTGAAAGATACTTTGACAATGAGCATTGAATTAATTGAGAATCTTAATCCGTCAAAAGAAAAGATGTTCGCCATGGCTAATGAAGGATTTACTACTGCGACAGATTTTGCTGATTACTTGGTTAGAGAAAAAAAATTAACTTTTAGAGATTCTTACGGAATAGCCTCAAAAGTAGTTAATTTTGCAGAAAAAAATGAAAGAACTTTAGATAAAATTTCTTTAAATGAACTAAAAAAATTTAACAAAAACTTAGACAAAAAAGTTCTAAAAATATTTGACGTTAGAAATTCGATGAACTCTAAAACCTCCTATGGTGGAACGTCATCAAATAATATAAAAAAAATGATAAAAAAGTACAAAAAGGAGTTGAAATGAAAATAATTTTTTTATTATTAATTGCCGTATTAATGCTTTCAGGATGTGGAAAAAAATCAGATCCAAAATACCAAGGTAAAATTAATTATATAACTAATATTTTCTTATAAAATATATGTCTCATTTTAGATATATCAATAAAAAATTATTTGCTGAAAAGGTTTCAGTTTCAACTATTATAAAAAAAAATAAAACTCCCTTTTATCTTTACTCAGAAAAGCAACTGAAAGAAAATTATTCTAATTTTATAAAAAATTTTAAAAATGTGAATCCTCTGATTTGTTTTGCAACCAAGGCTAATACTAATTTGGCAATATTAAGAACTCTGGGGAAACTAGGAGCTGGGGCAGATGTTGTGTCCGGTGGGGAATTATTAAAAGCTATCAAAGCAGGCATAAAACCCAATAAAATAGTCTTTTCTGGTGTGGGAAAAACTGAAGAAGAGTTGAGGCTAGCAATAAAAAAAAAGATATTGTTAATCAATATTGAGTCGGAAAGTGAAGCAGTATTAATAAATAAGATTGCTAAGAAACATAATCAAAAAGTCTCGGTAGGTTTTAGATTAAATCCCGACGTAGATGCTAAAACTCATAAAAAAATTTCTACTGGAAAAGCAGAGAATAAATTTGGTCTATCTATAGCAAACTTTTCTATTTTTTATAAAAATATAAAAAAATTTAATAATCTAAAAACTAACGCCTTGAGTGTTCATATAGGTAGTCAAATTTTAAATGATGCACCTTACAAAAAAACTCTAAATATACTCTCAAAGGTAATTCATGACTTGAAAATAAAACCGAAATATATTGATTTAGGTGGTGGTTTTGGAGTTAGTTATAACAAAAAAGATAAATTAATTAATCTTAAAAACTACTCTAAGCTTGTTCTTAAATTTAAAAAAAAATTAAATTGTAATATTATTTTTGAGCCTGGAAGATCACTAGTTGCAGATATAGGAGTTCTAGTTGCTAAAATTCAATATATTAAAAAAAGTCATAAAAAAGATTTTGTAATTTTAGATGCCGGTATGAACGATTTTATGAGGCCTGCTTTATACGACGCGAGACATGAAATAATTCCTGTTACCAAAACAAAAATTAAAGCAAAAAGAAGCTTAGAGTTTGTTGGGCCTATTTGTGAATCAACTTGCAAATTTACTAAGTATATAAAATTTCAAAAAATTTCAGAGAATGATTTTGTTGTCATAACAAATACTGGTGCTTACGGTTCGTCTTTGTCTTCTAATTACAATACAAAACCTTTAATAGCTGAAGTTTTAGTAAACAAAAATAGTTTTAAGATTATTAAAAAGAAGCAAAACTTGTTAGATTTGTTAAAAAGTTAATGCAATTTATTCGATCTTTAATTTTTAATATTTTCTTGTATCTTGGAATAATTTTAGTTTTTATATTAGCAATTCCATCTTTAATGCTTCCCAGTAAATTTGCTCTCATTTTTGGTAAAATTTTAGCAAACTATATAATCTTAATACTTAGAGTGTTTTTAAATACTAAAGTTGTATTTCATGGTTTGGAGAACTTAAAAAAAACTGAAAAATTCTTTGTCGCTTCGGCTCATCAATCGATGTTTGAAACATTTGTTTTGCAAAAACCACTTCGTTTTCCAATTTTTATTTTAAAAAAAGAATTGTTTAAAATACCTCTGTTTGGTTGGTACTTAAAGAAAATAGGATCTATTGGGATAATTAGGGAAACAACAACAAAAGATAATTTAAATTTTTTTGATAAAATAAAAAAGGCTATGGAAAAAAATAAAAGACCAATTCTAATATTTCCTCAGGGCACTAGAGTAAAATTTGGTGAAAAAATTCCTTTTAAAAAAGGTGTAGGCAGAATTTATGAATCTCTTGAGTTGCCTTGTGTACCCGTAGCTTTAAATTCAGGAAAAATTTGGCCAAAAAATAGCTTCATGAAATACAAAGGAAATATACACATATCATTCTTAAACCCTATAATGCCAGGCAAAGACAAAAGTGAATTTTTAAAAGAGATTGAAGATAAAATTTATTTAGAAATTGAAAAATTAAATTAATTTTTATTTCTTCCAAAATTTGATTTTTCTGTGTCTTGACCAGCTTTTATAATTTCTTTTCTAACTTCTTTTGTGGAAGAAAATATTTTAATTAGTTTGTCACCATCTTTGTTTTTGATAGCTGCTTTGAATTCTTCTAGATTTTTAGAAAAACTTTCTAATACTTTCAGGATGTTTTCACTATTATCAATAAAAATATCTCTCCACATTACGGGGTCTGACGCTGCAATTCTTGTAAAATCTCTAAGACCACCCGCGCTATACTGAATAACATCTTGCTTAAACTTGTCATCATTGTTAATTGCTGTTCTCACAATATTGTAGGCTATAGCGTGTGGCAAATGACTCGTTAATGACAAAATATGGTCATGTTCCTTAAAAGTCATTATCTTTGTTTTGCTTCCAATCTTTTCCCAAAAAATTTTAACTTTTTCAACATCTTCTTTCTTTGCATTTTCTGATGGCGTAATAACACACCACCTATTCTCAAATATTTCTGCAAAACCTGACTTTGGTCCACTGTCTTCTGTTCCAGCAATTGGGTGTGATGCGATCCAAGACACGTCTTTTAGGTTTAAGTTTTCAATAACTTTATTTATTTCCTTTTTTGCCGAGCCTGTGTCGGTTAAAATTACATTTTTTTTTAAATTATCTTTGATAGATAGTAGTATTTCTTTATAAGCGCTCAGTGGTGCAGAAATGATTATAAGTTCTGAGTTTTTTACCGATTCTCCAATATCGCTAGTTAGATTTAAATTTAATTTCTCTGTTTTTAGGTATGAAAGAACTTCTTTTGATTTATCAAAAACAAATACTTTTTTTGATAATTTATTTTTATTTATTGCTCTTAAAATTGAAGAACCAATTAAACCGCACCCAATTATAGTTATATTTTCAAACATTTATTATTTTTTTTAGTTTTGCAAACAATTCTTTATTTTCAAAAGATTTTCCTATAGTAATTCGTAAGGAATTTTTAATTTTATAAGTATTCATTTTTCTTACCAGTATTCCTGCTTTTGCTAATTCGTTAAATACTTTTGAAGAATTAACTTTTATTCTATTAAAATTAATTAATAAAAAGTTAGCATTGCTTTCGTTAGTTTCTACTTTAATTTCTTTAAATTTTTTAAACAATATTTTAGTCCATTTATTAACATGTTTGATTTCTTTATTTAACCAACTACTATCGTTTAAAGCAGCAGAAGCTGCAAACAAAGCTGGTCTGTTTACATTGAAAGGAGGTTTGATTAAATTTAAATCTTTAATTATTTGTTTTGAAGAATACCCCCAGCCAACTCTTAATCCAGCTAAACCATAGATTTTAGAAAAAGTTCTAGTTACAACTACGTTTTTACTTTTTGAAAATAAGTCTAAACCTGATTGATAGTTCTTTTTTTTTACATATTCAAAATAGGCATCATCAACAACTAGCAAAATATTGCTTCTGAGTTTTTTTCTTAAAGTTATTAAGTCTTGTTTTTTAATATAAGTACCTGTTGGATTGTTTGGGTTTGCTAAAAAAACAATTTTTGTCTTCTTTGTAATGCAGGATAAAATATTTTTTACAGATACTGTTAAATTATCTTCTTTTGCAAATTTAACTTTAGCACCGTTAATTTTACTGTATATCCTATAAACAATAAAACTATATTTAGAGACAACTACTTCATCATTTTTTTTTAAAAATGCTTTGCATACAAACTCTAGAATTTGATCGGAACCCGCACCTAATATTATTCGTGTTGGATCTATTTTAAATTTATTAGCTAAAATATTTCTTAATAAAGTTCCATTCGAGTCTGGATATCTTTTGAAGTTTTTAGAGTTATTAATATATTCCTTTACTGCTTTAGGACTAGGACCTAAGGCAGATTCATTAGCTGATAATTTTATTTTTGCCTTTCTTTTTCTAAAAAAGCTAGGGCCAGCCATATATTTTTGAACATCTATATTTTTTGCTCTAGGTAACTTCATATCTAATTTAGTTATTACATAAAAAGCTTTAGGATTACTATATTTGAATTTCATATATAAAATTGACAAGTTTATGACTATTTAGTACATATATGTAGCGCTGATTTAACCAAATTGCGGGCGCTAAAACAAATTTCGCTAAATAGGGTCCTGCCCAGTTTAGCTGGGCTTTTTTTTTATATGAACTATAAAATTGATAACATAAAAATAATTAATATTTCTAATTCACTTGAACTAGATTGTGGTCAAACTATTAAGGATTTTCCTATAGCATATGAAACATATGGAAAATTAAACGATAAAAAAAATAATGCAATTTTAGTTTTTCATGCTTTAACAGGAGATCAATTTGTAAGTGGAACAAACCCTATTACTAAAAAGGATGGCTGGTGGACGACTGCTGTGGGACCAAATAAAGCGGTAGACACAAATAAATACTTTGTAATTTGTGCAAATGTTCTTAGCGGCTGCATGGGGTCATTTGGTCCAAAAAATATTAACAAAAAAAATAACGAGCCTTATGGTTTAAATTTTCCAGTAATAACTATTCGAGATATGGTTAAAGCACAAGAATCTCTACTTGAACACTTTGGCATAAAAAAACTTTTAAGTGCAATGGGTGGCTCGATGGGTGGCATGCAATTATTGCAATTTTGTGCTTTATATCCTGACAAAACTTTTTCAGCTGTTCCGATTGCAACAACATACAGTCATAATGCTCAACAAATTGCACTTAATGAATTAGCTAGACAAGCTATAATGGCTGACCCACTATGGAATAATGGAAATTACTATAAAGATAATACAACTCCAAAAAATGGCTTGGCTGTAGCTAGAATGGCAGGACACATCACGTACATGTCTGACAAAGGGTTACAGGAAAGGTTTGGAAGAAAACTTCAAGAAAAATCAGCTTATGAATTTACTTTTGATGCAGATTTTCAAATAGAAAGTTATTTAAGGCATCAAGGACACTCTTTCGTGGAAAGATTTGATGCCAACTCATATCTATACATGTCTAGAGCCATGGATTATTTTGATTTATCAAAACAATTTAATAATAGTTTAGCTGAAGCTTTTAGAAATCATAAAACAAGATTTTTAATAGTATCTTTTTCTTCTGACTGGCTTTACCCAACGAAAAACAGTAAAGATATTGTTATTGCTCTAAATGCTTCGGGTGCAAGTGTGGCATTTTCAGAAATACAAACAGATAAAGGACATGATGCTTTTCTAGTAAATGAACCAGAGTTTTTAAAAACAATTAAAGGGTTCCTAGATTCAACTTTTGAAATATTTAAAAATGAAAAATGAATTTAAAATAATTGCAGATCTAATTCCTGATAATGTAAGAGTTTTAGACGTTGGTTGTGAAGACGGCACTTTAATGCAAATGTTAATTCAAGAGAAAAGAATTGATGCTAGAGGTATAGAATTAAATGAAAACAATGTTAAAAAATCTATTTTAAAAGGGTTGTCTGTTATTCAAGGAAACGCTGAAACTGAGCTAGGACAATTCCCAGATAAATCATTTGATTTTGTTGTATTAAGTCATACCTTGCAAGCATTTTATCAACCGGAAAATGTACTGAATCAATTATTAAGAATTGGTAAAGCTGCAATTGTTTCGATTCCAAATTTTGGCTATTGGAAAGTAAGAACAAATTTAATGCTTTTTGGAAAAATGCCAATTACAAAGTCATTGCCAGATAGTTGGTATGAAACACCAAATCTACACATGTGTTCTATAAAAGATTTTTACGAACTATGTGAAAAAAAAAATATCAACATGAATAAAATTGTCGGAGTAAATGGTAAAAAAATATCAACTATAAACCATTCTAATCTTGAAATAAAAAATCTACTTTCTGAAGTAGGAATTTTTTTAATAAGTTAATGCTTAATATAGAAATAGTTTCCTGTTTGAATGATAATTTTAGCTATATTATTCATGAGGACAATACTGGCATAGTTGGTGTGATTGACCCTTCCGAATTTTATCCCATAGATGAACTAATTTCAAAAAAATATAAAAAAATAGATTTTATTTTAAATACACATCATCATTTCGATCACGTAGGTGGCAATAAAAAAATAAAGGAAAAATACAAGTCAAAAGTAGTTGGGTCAAAAATTGACAAAAATAGGATACCAGAAATTGATATTTTATTATCCGATAATGATAGTTTTAAATTTGGAACTTTAATTTTTAAAATTATGTTTGCACCAGGACACACAAGTGGACATATTTGTTTTTATTGTGAAGAAGAAAAAATTATTTTTACAGGTGATACTTTGTTTTCGCTTGGGTGTGGAAGGATATTTGAGGGATCATATAAACAAATGTTTAATTCATTAAATATAATTAAAAAATTACCTAAGGAAACTAATATTTATTGCGGCCACGAATATACAAAAAAAAATTTAGAATTTTGCTTGAAATACGATAAAAATAATGAAGGCTTAAATAATAAAAAAATTTGGATAGAAAAAAGGCTTCAAGATAGATTGCCATCTATACCTGTTAGTTTGGGAAGTGAATTAAGTAATAATATTTTTTTTCGATGCGATGATTTGAGCGTCAAAAAAAATTTAGGTATGCAAAATTCCTCTGCAGAGGAAGTATTTAAAAAATTACGTGATTTAAAAGACAGTTTTTAGGCTCATTCATCTTGACTTGAATTTCTTTCAAGTTATATTGCCTTAATTTTTAAAGAAAGAATAACTATGTCATTTGCAATAATTGAAACTGGTGGAAAACAATACAAAGTATCTGCGAGTAAAATACTAGAAGTTGAAAAGCTTGACGCTGAAATAGGTAAAACCATACAGTTTAAAAATGTTTTATTATTAAATGATGACAAAACTACAGAAATAGGTAATCCGAATGTTAATGGTGCAATTGTTGAGGCAAAACTTTTAGATAACGTAAAAGATCGAACTGTGTTAATTTTTCATAAAAGAAGAAGAAAACACTCTAGAAAAAAAAATGGACATAGACAACGTCACTCAAAAATTCAAATTACAAAAATACTTTCGAAAGATGGTAAGGTAATTTCTGAAGCGAAGGCAATTGATTACAAACCAATGAATTTAACTAAAAAAAAAGAAGTAAAAAAAACTACAAAACCAATAAAACAAACAACTAATAAAAAATTAGCAGTAAAATAGGTAAAATTAAATGGCAACAAAAAAAGCTGGTGGATCGTCAAGAAATGGCCGAGATAGTAAAGGTAGAAGACTTGGTGTAAAAAAATATGGTGATCAAATTGTAATACCTGGAAATATTATTGTACGACAAAGAGGCACACGTATTCACCCCGGTGAAAACGTAGGGATGGGCACAGATCATACAATTTTTTCTCTTATAAAAGGCAAAGTTAAATTTAAAAAATCTAAATTGAACAGAACTCTTGTTTCTGTTATTCCCAGTTAAACTTATAAATAACTTTAGTTATTTATTTTAAAAAATCTACAATGAAATTTTTAGATCAAGCTAAAATCTATATTAAAGCTGGAAACGGAGGTTCAGGATCAGCTCATTTTCGGAGAGAGAAATTTATTGAATATGGTGGTCCGGATGGAGGAGATGGAGGCGATGGCGGTTCTGTAATTTTTGAATCTGAAAGAAATTTAAATACATTAATTGATTTTAGGTATGCTCAACATTTTAAAGCAGAAGAAGGTGATGCAGGCAGCAAAAGAAAGCGAACTGGTGCGAATGGTAATGACTTAATAATTAAAGTTCCGGTCGGAACTCAAATATATGAGGAAGATAATAACACATTAATTTATGACTTTACCAAAAATAAAGAAAGATATTTAGTTGCAGCTGGTGGAAAACATGGCTTAGGCAATGTGAGATTTAAAAGTTCAACTAATAGAGCTCCTACGAAAAAAACTAAAGGAAAATATGGAGAAGAATTTTGGGTTTGGTTACAACTAAAAGTTATAGCGGATGTTGGGATAATTGGAATGCCAAATGCAGGCAAATCTAGCTTGCTGGCAGCCTTAACTAGAGCTAGGCCAAAAATTGCAAATTACCCATTCACAACTCTTAATCCAAACTTAGGTGTTTCTAGCTATGCCGATAAAGAAGTGACTTTAGCTGATATACCAGGTTTAATTGAAGGCGCTCACGAAGGTAGTGGTTTAGGTTATAAATTTCTTCGTCATATAGAAAGATGCAAAATATTACTTCATCTAATTGACTTATCAGAGGATAATTTAACTGAAAACTACTCCAAAGTAAGAAATGAGCTTTCAAAATATGATAAAACTCTAGCAAAAAAAAAGGAGATTATTGTATTTAATAAATCTGACTTAATTGACAAGAAAGAACTAGAAAAAAAATTAAAATTATTTAAAACAAAAAATAAGAAAAAATTTGAAGTAATTTCAATTTTTACAGATAAAAAACTGTTAAATATAAGAAAAGTGTTATTAAAAAATGTACATAAATAAAGCAACAAAAATTGTAATTAAATTAGGATCATCTACAATTGTCGATAGTAAAGGAAATTTTAAAAAAAGATGGTTTCTTAGTCTAATAAAAGACATTCAAAAATTAAAGAAAGATAATAAAAAAATTGTTATTGTTTCGTCTGGTGCGATTGCGCTAGGACAAAATTACTTAAGAATTAAGAAAAAAAAACTAAAAATAGAGATGAGTCAAGCAATTGCATCTGTTGGACAAATACATTTAATAAATGAATTTCAAAAACTTTTTGAAAAAAATAAGCAAAAAATTGGTCAAATTTTGATAACACCAGATGACACTGAGCAAAGAAGAAGAGCACTAAATGCTAGAAGAACATTTGAAAATTTATTTAAACTTGATGCTATACCAATTGTAAATGAAAACGACACAACAGCAACTTCCGAAATAAAATATGGTGATAATGATAGGCTTGCAGCAAGAGTAGCTCAAATCATAGGTGCGGACTTGTTAATAGTTTTATCTGACGTTGATGGACTTTATAAAAAATCATCTAACAAAAAGAGTTTAATTAAAGAAGTTAAAAATGTTGATAACAAAATTGTATCTTTAGTTGATAAAAAAATGAATAGTTATGGTTCTGGAGGAATGCTGACAAAACTGGAAGCAGCTAAAATATGTATGAATTCTGGATGTTACATGTCTATAGCTAATGGTAAACATATAAATCCGATAAAAAGAATATTAAATAAAAATTTATGTACATGGTTTATTCCCAAAATCTCAAATTTAGCTGCAAGAAAAAAGTGGATAATCAGTTCTCTCTCTACTTCAGCCAAAATATATATTGACCAAGGGGCTTGCAGAGCACTGAGGTCTGGGAAAAGTTTACTGCCTTCAGGTATAGTCAAGGTTTCTGGTGTTTTTAAAAAAGGTGATAACATTTTAATTCTAGATAATAATAATGATGATGTTGCGAGAGCATTATCTTCTTTTACATCGAGTGAAATAGATAAAATAAAA
>Ga0114997_10001819_pt1 | contig 17449 bp, 10 predicted proteins | sample ArcticOcean_MG_C_2_FD_87045 | JGI IMG/M metagenome (GOLD analysis project Ga0114997, IMG submission 87045) | Marine microbial communities from western Arctic Ocean - ArcticOcean_MG_CB4_136 | ecosystem: Environmental > Aquatic > Marine > Oceanic | place: Arctic Ocean: Canada Basin | collected...
AAAGAAAGAGAGAGAGAAGGGCAAAACAGATAACGCGAGAACAGAGAGCGAGAGAGTGCTCTCCGAGAGACAGAAAGAGAGAGAAGGAGAGAGAGAATTTTTTATTCTGAAAGCCGCCGAAGAATCGATTGGAGCAGACAGACCTCTTTAAGGTTTTTATTACATTCTCGGTCAACAACAACATAAACAACAACAACGCGCTGCTTAGAACGCGATGATGATGATGACGACGACGATGCCGACATCGACCACCGAAGCGTTTTTCTCGAGAAGATCTAGGGCTGCGTGTGTTCTTCGCGGCGGGAGGACGAAGAGGAGGACACCTTTTTTATCGTCAGCAGCCGACAAAAACGGGGAAGGGAACCCCGGGGATCATCGTCCTCGTCGTCATCCGAAAGAACAATGGCGAGTGTCTCCGACACCGCCCGGTGGTGCGAAAAAGAACGCCTCTTCGAGTTTACGCGCGATTCACGACGCCGTGAACGAGGTGAAAAACGCGAAAGATTTGAGACAGAGTTTACACGAACTGAGCAAACACACAAAAGGACCTACCACGTCGAAAACGTCTCTTCCACCGAAGGATATCAAGACGCAGCAAAGGCGAAGAAAGCAAGAGAGGAGGGCGGTTTTGGAACACATGATCGAAAAAGTGGATTCGAAAACGCACGCGCGAGAAATCGAGGAGGAGGATGCGGACGGTCCTTCTTCGTCGTCGTCTTTGACGACGCATACGAAACACCAAATCATTTATCAAGGCGTCGACGGCGGTTTCGTCGTCGGGAGCGAGAAGCCGAGAAAGCACACCGAAGCGTGCGCGTGCCCGAACTGCAACTTCTTACGAAAGCGCATATTGGAAGATAGAGGTAGAGACGAGGTAGAAATTCGAGTTTTAGAGGATGATAGAGTGTTGGAGATGGTCGGGGACGACCCGGAGGCGGTTTTAAGACCGGAAACGACCATGGCGAACGAGTTGAGACGACGCCAGAGGATTTCGATGGCGAACAGAGGCAACGTGCCTTGGAATAAAGGACGTAAACATTCGCAGGAGACGATCGAAAAGATTCGACAGAAGACAATGGAAAGGATGAAAACACCAGAAGTTCGAGCGAAGATACGAGCGGCGGCTTTGTTGAACGCTGGGAAGTTGTCTCCGCACACGAAGATGCGCATATCGCTTTCCGTGAGAGACGCGATGAAGAAGAAAAAAATTGAGAAAATCAGCGACGAGGAAAATCGTTTGGTACCGAAAGAGAGTAAAATTGGTTTAGCATCGTACGGTGCGTTCGGGAGAAGAGCGTCGGCGGTTGGACGCGTGTATTTTGGAATTACGAGCGAATATGAACGCCTCGCCGTGGAAAATAGAAAGAAGAGGGAGGAACAAGAGAGGCGCAAAGAAGAGAGGAAAAGAGAGACGCAACAACGACAGATGGATGCAAAGGCGAAGAAAGAGGCGGAGAAACGTTTGCGAATTCAACGTGGGTTAGCCTTGCCGACGAAAAAGCGAACGCGCGCGCATAACGAGAAAATTTCTGCGGCGATTAAAGCCAAGTGGAAAGACCCGGAGTATGCGAACAAGTTAAAATCTGTGGCGCACGGCGGCTCGCGAAAACCAACAGTTTACGCTTCATCTTCTTCTTCTTCTTCATCATCTTCCGGTGATGGAAAAAGAGAGAAAAAGGAGAAGAAGAAATACAACAAATACGATCCTGAACGTCGGGCTCCAGACGCGACTCCTGCTTCTCAAGAGAAACAACAGTACAGGCGGGTGAAGAGAATGGAGGAGATGCAAGCGCAGATTCGCGAACTCGAAGCCAAAAAAGCGCTAACGGAAACGTTGTTGGGCCAAATGAAAATCGCCAACGACGCCGCAAAAGTTGCCGTTTTCAGCTTTGAACAAAAACTCGCGAACGGTGCCTCGATTACGGACGACGATTTTGATAACGACGCGTACGAAAAAGCCAGCTTAGCAAAGGCTAAAACGGAAGAAATGATTGCCGGTTTGTGCGTTTCCATCGAGTCCATGGAGTTGGACATCCAAGACGTCAGTCGAGAAGAGACGAAATGGGCGAGACGATACAACAAAGTGCTCATGGAACAAAAAGAGGAGGAAGCGGCTCGCACTGCCAACGAGAAGAAGATGAAAGCGTATTTGCTCCGCGAGAGAAAGAAGAAAACCGAGGAGGAGTTGAGACAGGAAGAAGAGGATCGGCGAAAAAGAGCGGCGACGGCGGCAAAGTTGAAAGAAGCGCTCATGAAAAACAAAAGCGTCGTGAGCAGCAGGAAGGAGAAAGATGAAGAAGTAGAAGACGATGATGATGGTGACGACAATAGAACCCCAGCTAGAGCTAGATAATAATGCGTATTGTGATCCTATTTTAAAATAAGCGATAAGCGCGTACGCCAGACAAACACACGCGAAACACCCCCCCCTCCTCACAAACAAGGGAAGGAACGAGTAAAAATAAAACGCAGCCCCTCCGCCCCAAAAATAAAGGAAGACCTTCCGAACTTTACGAAGTGCACTCGAGTGAAAAAAAATTCTTTTGATTGAGCCTTCACGTTTTGCCATTCGACACCCACGGCGACGCCACGGAACGCGCGACCAACGATCAGGCCTCAAACAAAAAAAAAGAATTTTCGAACGCTTCTTCACACCGAAAGAAGAAGAAGAACATCGCATCAAAAGAACGACGACGCGAGGAGAGACACGAGGTCTCGGCTGATACGTCTAGGTCTACTCGTACTCTCTCTCCTTCTCGAGTTGCGAGAGTCAAGCGTGGTGGTGTCTTGTGTATAATTTTTCGAGAACCAACGGAGAAAAGTTCGAAAAAAATATAGATTTCTTTCCGGTCTTCCCGTCTCGTCATCTCGGCGACCGAAAGAAGAGTTTCTTTGCATCCTCATCGGAAGTATGGCTGGGTACGTGTGTACATCTTCTCTCTTTCTTTCGCGAGCTGGAGAGTTGATCTCTCGATGTGTTGTGAGAAGATCTGCGCGCGATTCTTTATCGATCTTCTTCTTTGCGCGCGCGCGCGTTTCATTCGTTTCGTTCGACGGTCGGGGTGAGATTGCGATTGGAAAATTACAAAAACCCCCCTCGAAAAGTTGGGAAAAACGCACACATGCGGCTGCCTCTCCAATGCGAGCGTCTTTTCCGCGGACGACTCTGACGCAACACTTTGGACTGACCCTTTTAACTTCCTCTTATTTGTAAACAAACAGACAACCGCAAACGTTAACGAATAACCCGCCCCCGGGTGGGGGGATAGGAACGAACGGCGGTCCGCAAGTCGACGACGCCGCGAGAAAACAAGACGCTTTGAGTTATTTGCGACACTTGAAAGATCGCCTGAAAGATAGGAAACAAACGTACGACGAGTTTTTGGAAATCATGAAGGAGTTTAAAGCGCAGAGGTGAGTTTTTTTTGCAACAAGTTTTGGGCTGCTTTTGGTGGTTTTTGTACTAGAGAAATTTCAAAACGCTTTTGAACGCGCGCCGCGAAGAAGGAGAGGATGTAAACCTCGTCAATCTCTTCTCGCTTTCTATTCGTTGCTTGATAGTTGTGTGTGTGTGTGTATGTGCTGACGCGTCGTGACACATTTTCCTTTTGTCTTTTATTATACGAACTGAACAGGATTGATACGGAAGGGGTGATCAAACGCGTGAAGAAAATTTTCAAAGGCCATCGGGATTTGATTTTAGGCTTCAATCAGTTTTTACCTCGAGGGCACGAAATTCGCGTGGAAGATATCGAGAGAGAAGAACGGGAAGAGGCAAAGCGACAAGCGCAAGGGCAAAAGCCGCAAGTGGAGTTTGTCCACGCGATTTCGTACGTGAACAAAATCAAAACTCGTTTCGCGAGCGACGAGAGAGTGTACAAGACGTTTTTGGAGATTTTGAACATGTATAGGAAGAATTTGAAATCAATTTCACAGGTGTACGAGGAGGTCGCGCAATTGTTCAAGTCACACAACGATTTGTTGGAGCAATTTACGTACTTTTTGCCGGATTCGACGCAACAGGCTGGGCAAGGCGCTACCGGAAGAGGGAAAGGTGGGCGAGGCGCTGGCGCGAAGGCGGCTCGGGCGCAACAAGCTCCAGGGCAAAATAGAAGGAAGCAGAAAGGTGGCGTGGTAATTGACCAGGCGCAGCAAGATGAGATCACGGAGGAGAAGAGAGCAGCGTTGCAGTTAGCTAAGGAGCTTTCGTATTTTGATAAAGTCAAAGCGAGGTTACGTTCGAAAGACCAATACGCGGATTTTTGCAAGTTGATTACTCTATTCAACGCGGATTTAATTTCCAAGATGGAACTTCAAGGTTTGGTGATGGACATTATTGGGAGATTTCCTGAATTGGTGACCGGATGGAACGAGTTTGTCGCGAGATGCGAATCGATGGACTTTGAAGCCGCCGAGGCGCCGGCGGCGAAGAAAGCAGCCGGGATGAAACTCACGACGCGGGAAGTCACAAAGATGAAAGCGTCCGCTGCGAGAGAAAATTTCTTATCCAAACCAATCTCTGAGTTGGATTTATCGACGTGCGAACGATGTGGTCCGTCCTACCGTTTGTTGCCGAAGAACTTTCCGAAAATGCACGCGAGCACCCGAACGCCTTTGTGCAAAGAAGTATTGAACGACAATTGGGTCGCGGTGACCTCTGGGTCCGAAGATTACTCGTTTAAAGCCATGAGAAAGAACCAGTATGAAGAAGCGTTGTTTCGATGTGAAGACGATCGCATGGAAATCGACATGGTGCTCGAAACGAACAAGTCTGCGATTGAGGCATTGGAGAAGGTGCACAAGGAAATCGCCGAGATGTACACGGAAGAGGCGAAAGTCGTTCCAGAACCCGCCGCCGCGCCGGTGAAGAAAGAAGAAGAGGCTGCTGCCGCTGCTGCTAAACAGGCTGATGGCGCCGCGACTGCTGGAGGTGAAGCGTCTGCTCCAGTTGAACCCGCGGAAGGTGCAGCGAAGGAAGACAAGAAAGATAGTATGGAAGTTGGCGCCGCCAAACCGGCGGAAGCCGCGGCTGTGGAAAAGTCGAAAGAGGAAGTTCACGGCGAGAGATTAGCACACTTTCTTCCTGAAGGTACGGTTTCTACAATCGTTTTACGTGCCGTTGAACGCATCTACGGCGACCGCGGACGCGAGATGCGATTCTTGACGATGAACGCGCCGTGGGCTACTATCCCGGTAGTCTTGAGACGTTTGAAACAAAAATCCGAGGAGTGGCAAATCTTGAAAACAGAAATGCTTCCGACTTGGAACGATGTCTGCGCGAAGAACTACAACAAATCTCTCGACCATCGATCCTTTTACTTCAAGCAAGCCGATAAGAAGAACTTATCCGGCAAAGGTATGACGCAAGAGATCAAGGAAGTTTCGGACAAGAAGAAAACGGCGGACGACGCCATTGGTGCGAGAGCCTCAGAATCGCCCGGTGAATCCCCAGATTTGACCTTTGAATACGCCGAGCGCAATGTCCACGATGACGTCTACGCCGTCACGCGCTTTTCCGCTCGCGAAATGATGTCGGGGGAACCGGCTAATAAAGTCATGACGTTCTATAGAGACTTTCTGGAACCGTTCTTTAAAATCAAGCGCGATAACGAGGATGATTTTAAAGATATGACGGCTGAAAACTGCGCGAAAGCCGTCAAAACTGCAGAAGCGAACGCTTCTCCGAATGGGAAAAAGAAAGGTAAGAAAGGCGCGAGCAAAGATTCGAAGAAGAAATCATCGGAAGACGATGATGCAGACGAAGACAAAGACGAGGAAATGGAGAAAGAACCGGATCAAGAAACCGTGGACGAAGGTGACGAGGAAGAGGAAGAAGATCCAGAAGACGAAGGCGTCGCGAGCGTTAAGAAACGTGCCGCTACGCCGAAAGCTTCGAACAAGGAAACGACCGCCGCGGAGGCTTTGGAGAAGGCTCTCGGCTTAACCGGCAACGACGACGACGACGACGACAAGACGAAGGATTCCAGCGACGGCGACGAGAACGATTCTTCCGATTCCGAAGACGGCCAAGACGCGAGGTACAAATCGTGCAAGCCGGTATCCGGGTTTGTTGTCGACGGTAGCTCAAACTCGAAAACTCGATACGTTGATTTGCCCGGTAAAGTCTTTTACGGCGACGAAGGTTTCTATCATCTCATGCGCTTGCATCAACACCTGTACGATCGTCTTCAAACGGCCCGTGCTTCGGCGACGGCCATGGCAAAGAAAACTAAAGGGAAGAAAGCCGAAGACGTCCACAAAGAGTTCTTGACTCTTTTGTTTAACTTATTGAACGGATCGACGGACCAGTCGCAGTTTGAGGACGATTGTCGTTTGCTCTTAGGCGCGAACTCGTACTTACTCTTTACGCTGGATAAACTCATCTACAAGTTAATCAAACAAGTTCAAGCTTTGTTAGCGGAAGACATCGACGCGAAGCTTTTACACCTCGCGGAGTACGAAGCCACGCGCGACGCGCCGTTCCACGAAGGAGTATACCACGCCAACGCGTGCGTTTTGCTCGGCGACGAATGTGCGTATAGGATTGGCAGCGAAAACAACGGCAAGACGCTCCAAATTCAACTCTGCGAACCGTCTTTAGATAAGATCGACGTTAAAGCGGGAGCGATGGATGGTCATTTTGCGACGCACTTAGAAGGATTCTTGCACGTTGCCGCGCACGAGGACATGACGCTCGTGGAAACTGGCGATAAAGCGACGGACGAAAAAGAGCGAGCGCCAGTGTTTTTGCGCCGCGCGAAAAAAGGGGCCGGTTTCGTCGTCCACTCTGCCGCAGGCGAAGCGGATTCGCAGCTCAGTTACCAAAGCGCGATGACCAACGCGAGCATTCAAAACGCGTTGGAGTGTAAAATCTCCTGCTCAACGTCCAAAGTGTCTTACGTTTTGGATACCGAAGACGTTTTCTTCCGTTCTCGCGTCCCGCCTGGCGGCTATTCGGCGAAATCCTCTGCGCCGCCGGCTAAGAAAGCGAAGAAAGGCAACAGCAAAGACAAAGCCGTCGCAGTCCCTCAACCTGCGGCAAAACCGCTCTCGCGCAAAGAGAAACGCAAAGCGAAGAGCGTGAAATCCAAAGCTCAAATCGAGAAATTCCGAGCGTGGATCGAAAAGAAAACTGCCGAAGCGACCGACGACGAGGAAGAGGACAAGAAAGACGTCAAAGACGAAGAGAAGAAAGAGATGGCGGAAGAGAAGGACGGCGGCGACGAAGCGGAACCCATGGACGCGGCGTAAACGGTAACAATAATAATACTAATAATAACAATAACATGAATAATAACAACAACAACAACAACACACTAAGCAATAATAGTATAGAGAGAGAGAAAGAGAAGTCAGGAGGAAGAAGAGAGAAGAGAGAGAGAAAGCTTTAATAAAATCGTTTTTTATAACACAGAGTACTTAAAACACCATCATCGTTTCACGACAGTTTCCCTCACATCTTTCTCTCTCTCTTTCTGTTTCTGTTCCAACAGATTCTCTCCAACGCGCGCATGTCACTTTGTCGAGCGGCGGCGTCTTTATCTCAATTCACCAGTCGGGGAGGACTCAGGCGACCACGAGCGCGGTCGACATCATCGTCGTCGTTCTCGAGAAAAACTAAAACTCGTACATATATCGAAATGGCTTCCAATGCGAACGCAGGAGGAGGAGAGAACGCGTACGTTTTGTTAACCTTAGACTACGTTCCAAACATGCTCGAAAAGCGAGGTCCGTACCGGGAGGAGCACATAAACGGGGCGAAGAAAGCGTTCGAGGAAGGGAAGTGCGCGATGGCGGGCGCGTTGACCGACCCGGTCGATACCGGCGTGTTTGTGTTTAAAAACGTGGATAAAGAATACGTGGAGAACTTTGTGAGAAACGACGCGTATTATAAAGCAGGTTTGGTGCCGAAATATACGATTCGACCGTGGATGGTTGTGGTAGGGAATTAGAGAGTCTTTCGTTTGAGTGGTATGTATTATACATGAATCGATGTTGAGTATGCGTAAACGTCTCGTTCTCGATACTACGCCGCGGCGACTCTCGTCGTTCCGGGAGTTCTCGCCGATCCACTTCTCCCGAGGACGACTCCACTTGTGGTTGTTCGCCCGCGGAGAAACAACGCTGATTTTAATTCTGCGTTCTCCGTGGCAACGAGCTCGAACTGTTGTATCGCTCTTTCCAAGTTCTTTTCCGCCGCCTCTCGTTTCTCTTCGCACATTTTAATCGATTTTTCGAGGAAATCGAGGCGTTGGACTTTCCTCTCGGCGCGAATTCGCTTCTTCTCCTCGCATTCCGCCTTTGCCTCGGCTACCTTTGCGGGCGTTTCGGAAGCCTCGGCTTTCGCTTTTGCTCGCTTTGCCTCCGTTTCCGCGTGGTACACCCTCCTCTCCAACTCTGCGATTCTCGCGGATAACTCCACCGTCTTCGCCTCGGCGGATTCCTTCAACCCTCGATAATACAGTTCTGTCTTCTTCATATGCTCTTCGCTTTTCTTCTCTAAAATGTCCAGCTGTTTCTCTTTGCTCTTCGTCAATCGTTCCACTGTCTCCGCTAAAGTCTGCTCTGCTTTTTCGAAGTGCATCCTCTCCCTCCTCGCGGCGACCTCGCGTTCCTTTTCCCTCTTCTCCTCAAACTCCACGCGCAACTTCGTAATCTCTTTCATCCGCTCAATCTCGCTTTTCCTCACCATTTCTTGACATTTCACCTCCCTCTCCGCAATTTTCCTCTCTTCATCGCGTATTTTCTCTCATTCCCTCCACTCTCTTCTCGAACGTGCTCTTCGCCTCCCTGATCGCCTCGGTACTCTCCGCGCGCGAAAGGTCAACCTTCCCTTCGTTTTCTTTCTGCTCGTGTTTAATCTGCTGCACCTTCGCTCGCACTCGAACGTCCGCTTCGTCTTCCACGTCATCGATTCGTCTCTCGTACTCTCGCGCGATCGATTCGCTTCGCTCCAAAGCTCGTTTAGAAATCTCCCAAAACGCGTTTATTTAGTCTCGTTCCAACTGCGCGTGGTTTCGATACGCCGCTTCTTTCGCGAGTTCGGTTTCCAATCTTACGATTTTCGTTTGGAGTTCGGAAAGGACGAACGACGAAGGCTGCTCTCCCGTCTTTGCCGACTTTGAAGAAGAGTTTGAAGACGACGAAGCGTGCTCTTTCTTTCCTCCTTTCGTCTTCTTGCCGGTGGTTTCGGAACTCTTTTTCTTCTTCCCGGTGTTGTTGTTGTTGTTGTTGTTCGATGACGACGACGACGTGGCGGCGGGCATTTCGTGTCGCGAAAGGCTCTCGAGCAATCGACAATCGATCGATTGGTTTCAGTAGTCGTCAGCGGCGTATCGAATGCGCGCGTGGGTATCGATTCCTATCTTTTCAAAGAGTATTAATATTGGGAGCGCAGTTGACGTGCGTCTATTTTTGGATCCCAAAAGGTCAACGTAAAAAAAATCTCTCTCTCTCTCGCGGGTTAGTAGTAAGTACTTTTTTACATATTATTCGTTTTAAAACGTTCTCTACATACCGGCGATTTCATTACGCGGCATCTTTCACGTCTAATAACTCGACCTCGACGATAATCTCGCTCCCGGGAGGGATCTCGCCTTCGCCTTGGTCGGCGTAGCCTAAATCCGCCGGCGTTTTGATAATTCTGCGACCGCCAACTTTCATACCTTCTAAAGCACCCGGGACGTACACCACCGGCGGTATCGCCGGTCCAGTCTCGCCATTAAATAAACCCCCACCGCCTTCGACGTTTGCGTTCGCGGTTTGTTTTTTAGGCACGATCATCGTCGCTTCTCTCGTTAACGTGTACTTTTCCACCGGCGAGTTCGGTCCCGCGCGCGAACCACCTTTTTGAACCGTCACGTCCACGGTAGTCTCCACTGGTCCCAACAACAACGCTCCAATTTCTTGAATTGGTAAGTTTGCCAAATCTTTCGTTCCATCAATCTCTAAAATCACGTCGTTCGCTTTAAATCCAGCCTTCGCCGCCGGCCCGTCCGGCGACACTTTCACCACGTACAACTCCCCAAGTTCCGGATCAATCCTCACCTCTGCACCGATACCGTTTACCGTTTTCCTCTTCAAAGCTTTCGAGTACTCCGTCGGCAACTTCCCGTACGAGAACTGCATCGGTTCCGACACCGTCCTGTTCCCGCCCAACGTTCTCGCCGTCCTCGTCGAGAGGACGGTCAAACCTCTCAATTTCACGTCAAAGTGAATGGTCGCCAAAGACCCGGACTTTATCTCTTTCCCGTCTCCCACTCGCGAATCTCCAAACTGAACGCCCATATGTTCCTCGCCCCGAAACTGAAACGGTGCGGACGTTTGTAAATTCAAATCGCTCAGCGACGCGCGTTTCGGCTTCAACTCTTTCTGAAAGCCAATCGCAGAGGCTGAGGGAGGGAAAGTTAACAAAGACGTCGTCGACGAGAACACGAAGGCCAAAGCTGACGACGATACGGACGCTTTCAAAAACGCTCGCCTCGACGTCATGTTTCTGTTTTCTTCTTCTTCTTTGTCTTCTTCTTCTTCTTCCGTGGCGGTCGTGTTTGTGTCGACAGAATCAAGAGTGATGTCGTCGGGGAAACTTCGTCGATGATGATGATTCCGACGAGAAGAGCTAATGCTGCTCCTTCGTCGCGCAACGGCGGCGGTCGAAGGCGTGCAACCGACCATGGAAATCGTCGTCATCATTCTCGTGGTAAAAGAGTAGCGAAAGTCTGATTTTAAAATGCCTCAAAGTATTATGTCGAGAGAGATTTGTGAAGAGCATTTTTCGTTATCCATCAAAGAGTGAAAGAGAGTTATATTCCGTTATGGATGAAAAAATTTGCGCGGTGGTGCGTATACTTTAGTATTATTATTTAGTATTATCATTATCATTACGTCGTCGTTTTGTGTTCCGCGATGACTGCGATGATCACACGTTATATCGTGACGATTAAAAATCATCGACTCCGCTCGCGCGCTTGAAGGCGACGACGACGCTGGCGGCGACGAGATTGGCGCAGACGCCGTATAAAATCGCGCTCGTTTTCGCGAGCGGTTCTTCTAACGTTTTATCTTCCAAATTCAGTCGCTGCGGTCGGTTTTTTTCCTCGCCCGGTTTGAACTGGATGGAGGAGAATAACGGGCACAGACCGTAGTACGCGAGCAAGATGCCGGAGAGGAAACCGCCGAGATGATCCCAGTTGTTGACGACGTGGGTGGCGCCGTCGGAGGCGGTTTCGGAGGCTATGTAACAGAGCGCGATGGAGGAAGCGCCGATTCGCAACAGGCGCGTCGTAAAGCCGCGTTGATTCCATCCGGATTCGAGGTTGAGGACAGTGTACGTTAATATCGCGCCGTAGAGCGCGAAAATGGCACCAGAACTTCCCGCGATTAATTTCGAGCTGTCGTCGAAGGCTAAAGTCGTGATGGCGCCTCCCGTGGCGCCGAGAAAGTACACCGCTAAAAACGAAGTCGTCCCGAGCAACGTTTCGATTTCTCTCCCAATCAGCCACAGCGACACGTTCGTCGCCAAGACGTGCTCTAACCCAAAATCCGCCAAAGCAGCGGACGGTAACCGCCACCACTCGTTTTGCGTCTTCACGGCGTCCGCGAACAACGCAAAATTACTAAAGAAAAACCCGCCCTCCTGGTTCGCTCCAGTTTTCACGGCGACGAAATCCGCCGCGAAAAAAAACAAGTGCAAAACAGCCAACCGTTCCGCCGCCGTCGGCTCTTCCGTCGGCACGTTGTATATGTTCGACAGAGGAGAAAAAAACGGACTCCAATACTTCGTCACGCCTTCCGCTCGTTGATACTTCGGTAGATTGAGCGGATTATTCGTAGTGCTTTTCCCTCCTTCTCCCGCTCGCGGGGGTCCGCGAAACCCTTTCTTAATCATCCGGAAAAGGACCGGAAGCTTCACATCATCTTCTCCTCCTTCTCCTTCCGTAGTACTGCTTGTTTTTCTTCCCGTCGTCGCATCTTCTTCTTTCGCTTCTAAAACTGTCGCTTTCGCCTCTTCTTCGTCCTCTTTCGCTTCGGTGATTATTCCGAGCTGCTCTAAGCTCGACAACGCGTCTTCCGAGGACGACGAATTCGATGCAAACAGGTCCTCCTTTTTATCCTCGTTTCCTTTCGCGGCTTTGAGTCCTCGTTTTCCTCCTTTTCCTCCTCGCAAAGGTGGTTTCATCAGAGTTGTGCGATAATTCCGCAACGCTGTTCGTTTCAGTCTTCGTCTTCCCGTAACGGTGCGAGATGGATTACAACAAATCATCATCATTGAATAGAGACTTCTCTCTCTCTCTCTCTCTCTCTCTCTCTCTCTGAACGAGAAGAATCTCTCCGTTGTCTGCGCTGTTTTTGTCTCTGCTCTGAATGTGTATGTTATACCTGCACACCGCGCACAAAAGAGAGACACAACGCGTGCGCGTCGAGTGAATGACGCAAGTGGAAAGAAAATGTCTCCACAACACCACGCGACGGTTTATCGAGATCTCGCGTACTCTCCCGGCTTTTTCCGGGGCAAACGGGAGTCACGCCGCAAGATCGACGATGATCTCGACAAAAGAGGACGACGCGCCTCCCCCTGCTGCAACTGCGGACGACGCGACGCGTAAGCGTGCAAGAGGAGAGGAGGAGGAGGAGACTTTAAAGAAGAGGACGAGAGTTGATTTGGTGGCGGCGGAGGAAGCGAAGGCGAAGCCTTCGTCGTCTCTGAGTGAAAACAACAGCGACGAGGACGAAAACAAACACAGATCCGGCGGCACCGCTTTAATTCGAGGCCTTCCCTCGCGATGGGACGAGAGACTCTTTCGCCTTGCTTTACACGAGATGGAAGTGACGGGACACACGAACGTTAAAAAACGAACGGGGTGGACGCACGCGTTCGTGACGTTTAACTTTCCCAAGGAGAGAGAATTGTGCTTGATGAAGTTGCAGGAAAGAGCGAAGCAGCAAAGAGAGGAGGAGGAAAAGGAGGAGGAGGGAAAGAGCGATGCTGCTGCTGGCGGCGGCGGAGCGATGAAAGGTGGTGTTTCGTCGAAAGGATGGAAGTTCGGGAAGAAAGTGACCATGAGCGAGGCGAGAGATAAAGGCGGTAAGAACAACAACAACAACAACGAGAGGAAGGAGAAGAAGAAGGCAGCAAAAACGGAGGCGCGAGATGCGGTGTGTCCGTTGTGGAACGTGAAGTATTCGGAACAGTTGAAAGCGAAGAAGGAGAAGGTGAGGAAGGCGTTGGCGATGGTGACGGAACTCGTCGGGAACGCGAACGGGAAGTTTAAGAGGAATAATAATAACAACGGGAAAGGAAGAGGTGGTGATGTTGGAGGAGAAGAGGAAACCGAGCGATGGTTGAAAGACGCCAGCGCGAGGAAAAATAAACGGTGTTGCGATTTTGTAGGCATCGTGCGTTCGCCGGTTCTCGAGGGATACAGAAACAAATCGGAGTTTACGATTGGAAATAATAACCAAGGTCAGCCGACGATTGGGTTTAACGTCGGTTTATTCAGAGAAGGGAACGTGGCGATTGGAGAACCCGTTGGATGTAGGAACATTTCAAAGGTGGCGATTTGCGTTCAAGAAGCCGCGCAAAAGTATCTCAGGGACGTCGCCGGTACAAAGGACGCGTTGCCGAGTTGGGATAAGCGAAATGGGAGTGGATTTTGGCGCTTGTTGATTGTTCGTGAAGGTGGATGCGCTCCGTCCATGTTAGGTGATAGTGATAGTAATAATGATATTAATAGTAATCAAAGTTGCGCGGCTCCGGCGTGGCGCAAATGGCTTCGATTAGAAGGCGAGAGGGACGAGGATGAAGAAGATGTAAAAAAACCTGATGATGATGATGATGATGATGATGATAACGCTGAAGTGACTGTGAATGGCATCGACGACGCCGAAGACGCGTTATCGTTGGACGCTCCGACGCCAAAAGAAAACTCGGAAGTTATGGTCGTTGTACAAATTAATCCAGGTAAGGAATTCGAAGCGGCGAAAATGGAGAAAGCGCTGAAAGGTATTCGGGACGCCATGGAAACCGCGGCGAGCGCGTTCGAACCGGAACCGTTTTTGATCACCGTGCAATTACGTCAGCACAACGAACTCGTATCAAACATGGCTGCTGCGGATGCACACACGTCCGAGCTTGTCGTTGGTGACAGAAATACTGCGAACAACAAGCCGATGGTTATTTGTGAGCACATGTGCGGATTGAAGTTTTCCTTATCGCACTCTGCGTTTTTCCAAGTGAACACCGCCGCCGCGGAATTGCTGTACGCCTTAGCCGGCGAGTGGGCATCGCCGAACGGCAAATCGTTATTGCTCGACGTGTGTTGCGGTACTGGTACGATCGGGTTAACCCTCGCCCGTTCGGTTGGGAAGGTTGTTGGATTAGACATTGTCGAAGACGCCATTCGCGACGCGGAGAAAAACTCAAAATTAAACGACAGAACGAATTGCGAATGGATTGCGGGAAAAGCCGAGGATACTTTAGACGTCGTGCTGAAAAAGTACGGCGAGGACGTGAAAACAGTTGCCGGAAACACCAACGAGGAAGAGAGAAGCAAAGATGAACACGAAGAAGAACGACAACAACAACAAAAACGAGAGTTCCTCTACGACGACGTCGTGGCCATCGTCGACCCGCCTCGGTGCGGTTTACACAAAAAAGTTCTCAACGCGCTCCGCATGGAGACCAGACTCCGAAAAATAGTATACGTCTCTTGTAACCCCGAGTCCATGGCGCAAAACTGCGTCGAACTCTGCGCGTTGAGGACGAAAAACATGGGCCCTCCCTTCCGCCCGCGAAAAGCCGCAGCTGTCGATCTGTTCCCGCATACCGCGCACTGCGAAGCCGTTTTGGTCTTAGAACGTTGAAAAATGTTTTTATAATCTCGCGAGCTGAAAATTATTCTAAATCTCTCTTCTACGTAACCTTCTTCTTTTTACATTTACTTACTTCTCTCGAAATATCGATCGACGACGACGTCTTTCTTTCCCGGCGCTCGCAATATGTTCCTCTCGCGCAAATACTTCCCGCTTTCGTCCGCCAACGACCGTTCCGATATCGTCCACCATCCCGGTCCTCGAGATATCAATCTGCACGCGAACTGGTTCGTCCCGTCCATCTTCACGTCCCCGGAGAGCATGTACTCTTTCCTCCCGCCTTTTGTCTTGCATCTTGTCTCCTCTTTCCCGATGCCTTTCAACCCAGTTTCCGTGACATTTTCTTTCGTCAGAGGTGTTTTATCGACGACTCGTAACGTTTCCTCGTCTATGCATGAAATAGTCAAGGTTGTTGTCAACCGGTCCACGATGCCGCACACGAACGCGGGCGCGCCTAAACCAGATAACAACGGGCAAAGCGAGTCCGTCGTTTTTTTATCATCATCATCTTCTTCAGAAACAGTCGAGGATGGAACGCGAGACACTTGCGTCCACGTGCCCGCGATGGATGTATCGCACTTCTTCCCGTACAACATTTGAGCGAATTTCGCAATGAAAGAACTCTTCTGCTCGACAGTTTTCTCGGTGAATTTCTCCACGAAATCCGACACGGTTGGAATCTTCCCTTTTCCATCATTAGCCGACATTTGCTCTCTTTCTCTCATTCCTTTTGTGTGTGCATTTCTGCGCGCGTATACCTTTCACACATAAATGACGAAAATTCGTATCTAAAGCACGCGTTAAAGTTTTTCCATTCTCCGCACAAATACGAGCGCGTATAACATATCATGGCGACGCGAAAACTCTTCGACGCGACCGCTCGGTACTTGACCACCACGCACGACGATTCAGACGACGAAACGAAGAAGATGATGAAATCGATGATGATGAAACAACATCATACGCAACAACAACAACAACAACACACCAGAGCACATTCAAAAATCACATTGGAAATCAACAAACGGTTTCTCGTGTCGACGATATCGAACTGCGCGCAAGCGAATAGGTATCGCGATTCGAACAGTTTATATCGAGCGAAGGAAAAGGAAGACACGATGATGAAGACACCCACAACGTGTAAAGGTGGGAGGAAAAAGCAACAACACCTAACGATGATGAAGACGCCCGGGACGAAGAAGCGAACACGAAGCGAAGACCAGGAGGAGGAAACAAACGAGAAAAGAAGACGCGCGGGAGGAGGAGGAGCTTCGACGTCGTCGTCGTCTTCATCTTCGAGCGAAAACGACGACGAAAACGAAAACGACGACATCGAAGATAAAATACGAAAGCTTCTGCTCCTGAGCAAAACGAAAAGAGGGAGAGGTTTAATCGGCGCTCGGATGGACGACGTCGTCAAAGAAGACAAAGTCGAGCGCGACTCTCGCGGTAGTACTCGTAAAAAGAGTAGTACGAAGAAGAAAAAAGAGAAGCGCCGCCGCAAAAAAGAGAAGAAGAGAGAGAAGAAAGAAAAGAAGGAGAAGTCCAAAAGCTCAAAGACGAGAGAGTGAGGTGTTTTATAGGTTGTATAGTTGTAGAGTGTAGTGTAAAGTCGCGCGTATTTTTATCGTTTGTAGTATCTTTGGCAATTCTTCACAAATTAAGTTCGTTACTCAAGTAGGGGAATATTGAGAGGAAGATTCAGTCGTTTACACCGCCAGAATACACTTCTATTTCCGCCATATTTAAAGCACGAGTCACCCAAGCTGAATTTCCACACCCGAACCGCATGGATTTTGTGCACGTGGTATATCTTGATTCGAGTTTCGGTACATCACCAACTTCCTCTGATTTACTCGCATCGAGATGCTGTTGTTAAATTATTCCCCTGAATTGTTTCCTCCTCCTCGGGAACACCAACACGGAGGAAGACGAAGACGAAGAAGACAAAGAAAACCGAATACTGCGAGTATGAATGACATTAACGAGTGCTCTCGTTCCTCCTCGTGTGCTCCTCCTTCTTCGCGTTGTTGTTGTTGTTCTTGTTTTAGGAGGAGGAGGAGAAAGATAAAGACCGTTACGACTGCATCGCTGCCGCCGCCGGTGACGAGGATGATGATGATATCCCATAATGTCAATACAAAGCGCGACTACTCCATCATCATCGCCAGGGCTTCCTCCTCTCCTTTCTCGAACGCGATGACCACAGCGGAGGAGAATTGGAGGACGAACATAAGGAGCGCGGACGACGAGACGGATGAGAAAGAAGGTATCTCCGTTGTTTGGCAGACTTTGGGGAAACCAACTTTGATGAAAATAATCAGCTCGGTCTATATACTCGCGGTGCCTTCGTTGCTGAGCGTTTTGTGCGAACCGGCGATTGGATGCACGGAAAGCTTACTGGTCGGGAGAGTCGGCATGGTGTACTTAGCCGCCATCGCGCCGTCGTCGGTGATGTTTTGGTTGATCGAGGAGGTGTGTTTCGCGTTGAGCGTTGGGGTGACGACGGCGGTGAGCGAAGCGAGCGCGGCGAGGAGTTTGATTTCGTTAGATGAGTTGGACGAGGTAGGAGGAGGAG
>Ga0114997_10001820_pt1 | contig 17446 bp, 16 predicted proteins | sample ArcticOcean_MG_C_2_FD_87045 | JGI IMG/M metagenome (GOLD analysis project Ga0114997, IMG submission 87045) | Marine microbial communities from western Arctic Ocean - ArcticOcean_MG_CB4_136 | ecosystem: Environmental > Aquatic > Marine > Oceanic | place: Arctic Ocean: Canada Basin | collected...
AAATTACTACTGAAAAAGTTATAACTCTTCAAGAAGCAGATGCAATTTTTATTGAAGAGCTAACCAAAGCTGGTTTATATCATGAGGTGAGCCAGGCTTTTTGTGCTTACTTACCGGTGAAATCCGTTGGGGTAGTTGGCGATGAAAGAAGGTATGCTGATGTTATTGCTATTAGAGCTGTGGTAACAGTAGATTTTATGACGGCAACTTGGGCTAAGCTTCCATATGAATTTTTAGAGCTTGTGTCTAACAGAATAGTGAATGAGATCGAGGAGATCAGCAGGGTGGTTTATGATATTTCTAGTAAACCCCCGGCAACTATTGAGTGGGAATAACCTTTTTTCTTGAAAATTCTAATTCTATAATTGTTTGCGCTCTAAAAATAGTTACAAATTCCTCTGTAGACTCTATTTCTGCCTAGCAGTTTCAAACTACAAACTTCAAAATACTCCTCTTAAAACATTGTTCTTAGAAGATTTTTGCTAACCCTGAAGTTAAGTGGGAGTAAATTTGCATTAAAAATTAGCTAAATCTTTATTTTTTTTTAATAAATCCCGTATACTTTGAACAACTTTATGGGAGCCTTTATGGATAATGCCAATCAATTTCTGAGCGAATTATACAAAAGAATGGATGCATCGAACCCCTTGTATAATAGAGGCCAAATAGAACCCAAGACTTTTCTTAGTAATACTATAGCCGATCATTTTATCTCACAATACCAATCAATTCTCCCGAATGATAAAAATATAAAAATTCTCGATATTGGTGTTGGAGAGGGCTGGTTCGCTTCAATCTGTTTAAGCTTGGGGTATACGAATATCGAATTAGCAGATTTCGGATGTTCAAAAAAATTTTTAAATATTAAAAATACCTTAGAACAGATTAATGATATCCATGATGTTGAGACAAGTATCAAGGACCTTCTCTCTCAAGATCAGTTTTATAATAAATATGATTTTATTCATATGTCTCATGTAATTGAACATATTCCAAAATATGATCTCATTGACACCATGGATTCTTTAAATCATTCTTTAAGGAGAAAAGGGAGACTTTTTATGAGAACTCCCAACTTACTTGGCCCTATGCCTTTTCATTCTCTTTACTGCACCCCTGGTCACGAGTACGGCTTTATACCTGATAATCTATCAACACTCTTTGCAATTTCCAATTTCTCTGACATAAAAATCCATAATCTTGAAATAGCCCAAAAAGGCTTTTCACAATTTTTTGGAAGTATTGTTAGGCGTTTATATTTACTGAATGCAAAAATTAAATATAGAGCCTTTGAAGGAAGGTTTCCGCAATCTGTAAGCCCAGAATTAATTATCTCTGGCATCAAATCTGCCGATTAAAATTTATAAAACCATTTTGGAAAATTTAATTGAATAAATCAATCTACACCACTGGACTTACTGGATTTATTGGTAAGAGTTTACTGCCCAATCTTTTACTTTCATTCGATCAAGTAATTAATTTCACAAGAAATGGGACTATTCAAATTTTTGCTAAAGATGAAGAGTCTGAAGACTATCCCACAAAAGATTTTTTACTTAGCAACCCATCTAATATTTTTATTAACTTAGCAACTTTATATCAACCTGTTCCATCAAATCTCGATGAGATGGAACGCTTAATAGAAGCAAATATATTCTTTCCTTCTCGCGTATTAGAGCAGCTTGAACTATTCAATAATCTCAAGATTATCAATGCATTAAGTTATACGCAGCTATTAGATTTTAAAAATCAGAATATATACTCACTATCAAAAGAAATTCTAAAAATTTTTGTTGATAAAAAATTTTCTAATATAGTAAATATTTTTATATTTGATACTTTTGGTCCAAGGGATAATAGAAATAAAGTCACTGACGTGTTTATTAAAAATATTTTGCTAGGCAATCCCATAAAAATTCCAGAAAATGAAATTAGAATTAATCTATCTGATTCATCGGCTGTTTCCGAAACTTTGCTAAATGCTACATTGCTTAGCCCAGGAAATTATTCAATAAAAAGCCCAGATACCATTTCGCTAGAAGCTCTTGCTTTAAAATTAATGAGTCTATGCGACAAACAGGTAAACGTTATTAAAAAAAATATTGGAACAGATCATTTTGGACTTATTCAAGAATTGCCTAAAAATATTTTTCAGAGTCCGCAAGGTTATGATCTAGATAAAGCTCTGCTTGAAAGAATTCACGAAATTAGTCAAAGTGCAGAATTTCATAATGACTCTATTAAATAAGCTACCCTATGAGGAATAAAATTGCAGTGTTCGGAATGGGCTATGTTGGCTGCAGCAATGCATTAATGCTGGCCAAAAATAACGAAGTGGTACTTATTGATATAGATCAAAATAAGATTACTGAATTTAATTTAGGGAAACTGCCCATAGCTGACGTCTATGCTCAACAATACCTTGATCAAGAAAATCTTAAAATTTCTGCATCTTCCGATCTAGAAGAATCCATTTCGGAATGCACATTCATTATTCTTGCTCTTCCTACTAATTTTGATAGTGCAAGAATGAAGTATGATACAGATACATTAGATGAAGTTGCAGAAAAAGTTCTCAGGCTTAATTCTAAAGCAACTATCGTGATTAAATCCACTGTTGATATTGGTTATACAGAGCACTTAAAGCAAAAACTTGATACAGAAAGGGTTGTTTTTAGCCCAGAATTCCTCAGAGAGGGTCACGCTCTAGAGGATAACTTATTTCCTTCGCGAATTATTGTTGGTGGGATCGGTGAGGCGGCAATAAAATTCTCTGAGCTAATGAAAGAATCTGTGAATAATTCTAAAGCTCCAATTTTAATTATGCCCAACTCAGAAGCTGAAAGCGTTAAATTATTTGCTAATACTTATCTAGCAATGCGAGTAGCATTTTTTAATGAGCTGGATACTTTTTGCTTAGAAAACTTAATTAATACCAAAGATGTGATTGAGGGAGTATCACTCGATAGACGAATTGGAAATTATTATAATAATCCATCCTTTGGATTTGGCGGTCTATGCTTGCCAAAAGATTCTATGCAGCTTTTGCAGAGAGCTAAAAATGCTCCACACAGCATTATAAAGGCTATCCAAGATTCAAATAATGAAAGAGCATCCTTCCTAGTTAATAAGATCATTTCCCAAAAACATCAAGCTGTAGGTATCTATAAATTAGCTATGAAAAAAGGGTCTGATAATTCTCGAGACTCTTCAATATTTCGCATTATTGATGGCATGATTGAAAATAAAATTAATGTTATTGTTTATGATGAATCTCATGCAGATTCTCATCATGAGGAGTTAATTTTTATCAAAGATTTCAATGAATTTACTTCTAAATCTGATTTAATTATTACTAACAGGTTAGATGAAAAAATTCTCCCATTTAAACATAAGGTTTTCTCTAGAGACATTTTTTCTTCTGATGAGTGATCAGAGTAAATACACATTGATAAATAATTTTTTACAATCTTAGTTAGATATTCTGCGTAACTTCCACTTTAATTAATTTAAAGAAAATTTGATTGGTAGAGTATACCTTTCTTAAAAAGATCGCTTGCAAGATTAAAGCGACAGACTAACCTGAAAATATTAGAGCTTTCAGACTAATTTCTTTACAACTCCAACATATTTGCCTTCAAATTCTAATACGCTGCAAGAAAGATTATATTCTGAAACAAACTCCATAAATGCAGCATTATCTTCAATATCATCAGAGATGAATATTCCCCCAATTGAAAGATTTTGCCAAATTAATTTTTGTGACCATTTCCTGCCATAATAAGATTTATCTGAATCGTAATGAACAAGATCTAATGAACTTTCCATCTTTGAAATTGCTCTTGGCAAGCCATACCTGTCTGGTTTTCTGACAAGATCCCAGTTTTGTTGCACTCTTGATTCAACTGCAATTCCAATTAAGTTGTAGTCTGTCTGTCTGAGCATAGGCATATCGATGGAAATTAATTTACCCCCTCTCTTAGACAATGAGTTTAAAATTGCTGCCGAAGACCAGCCATATGCTACCCCAGTCTCAATAGCATTTTTTACTCCTAGTTTTTCACATATGCTGTAAATTAGGTTGCTATGGCCGGAACCGCCAAAATCAGATGCAGAGCTGTTAATAATATTTTGAACATCTTTTTGATATTCTGGAGTAAAAGCCTCTTCTAAATCCTGCTTGGATGAATCAATACCGAGGTTTGAAAGACATTCTTCTGAGGTTACAACATTCTTTTCACACCATTTTGTTGCAATTTTTATATGCTCAGGACCATCTTTATTTGACTTTAATTTGGCATAGATTAATGCGAAAAGAGTAGAGTAAAAATGCGGTCCTTTCATCAGAAACCAAAAAAAAGTTTTAATATCATCAATCATTTAAGTGGTCCTGGGTAATTGCTTGAAGGCGTTGATAAGGAAATGCTGCCAATATATTTGAACTATCATTATATAATATAATTTCTAATTATTTAATATGGTTGAGATTCTATCATATCAATAGTTAGAATAGCCTTTATGGTATTCACACCTATCATCTTATGTTGTTCTTAAAATCTTAATATATAATAGAGTGAATTCTAATATCAGGAATTAGTAATCTTACGGAGCGAGCATGAGAGTATTTTTAGACGTTGGGGCGCATATTGGCGAGACTTTAGACGAAGTCTTGAAGGAAAAATATGCATTTGACCGTGTTGTCTGTTTTGAGCCCTCTGAAACTTGCTTATCTAGCTTAAATAAGTATCTTGCAAAAGATGACAGAGTAGAAATTCATCAAATTGGTTTAAGCAATGTTAGCGGCAAAGAAACTCTTTATAATCCAGGAGAATTAAATGGATCAATTTTCTCAGAAGATGGCAATCTAGGTGACGCCAATGAATCCATTACATTGGTTGATGCTCATACATGGGTTACAGAGAATTTAGACCCTTCAGATTTTGTGGTCATTAAAACTAATTGTGAGGGAAGTGAGGTTAATATTGTTGATAGCTTTCTAAGAGGAGAAACATTTAAAAATTTTTATTCTTTGTTGATCACTTTTGATATTAGGGATTACCCCTCATTGTCTTACAAAGAATTAGAAATAAGAAAAAGGTTAAAAACTTCTGGATATAATAATTTTTGCTTCTCAGACAATATGATGATTGGACCAACACATGAAAAAAGAATTGAAAATTGGCTAACATCTTTTGGAGTCGATCAGTCTTCTTTACCAATAGACCAATTAAAAGAGCAATTCCAAGATAGTTTTAATAAATTCTCAAGAAAATCTGGTGCATGGGTAAGATTTGAAATTAACTTCAAGAGGTCATTGAAATATCAAAGTTTTCCGGCGCCATTCAAAAAATTCTTTCAGTCTATAAAACGTTTTTTAAGATTAAACAGAGAAAGATCAACAGAGCATTAATTACTCTCTTGTAATTTCCATGCTCAGGTAAAAATGACTATGAAGGAACAGAATAATATTGATAAAAGGGTTGTGGATGACTTTGGTAAAGAATGGAAGGTCTTTAACCATAAAGATATGGATGATGGTCTTCTTAAATCTGCTTTTAATAGCTATTTTAATGACTTCCCATTTGATGATCTTAAAAATTCTGAAGGGTTCGATATGGGTTGTGGTTCTGGAAGATGGGCTCAGTTCGTCGGGGCTAAAGTTGGATTCTTAAACTGCATAGATCCGAGCCAAGAAGCATTAGATCAAGCAAAATTAAATATGCAGGATATACCTAATTGTTCTCTAGAATGCGCAGGAGTTGATAATAATAGCTTGAAAGATTCCTCTCAGGATTTTGGCTATTCTCTTGGCGTGCTGCATCATATCCCTGATACTATTTTAGCCCTTCAATCATGTGCTCAAAAATTGAAATCTGGCGCTCCATTTTTACTCTACCTATATTATAGATTTGATAACAAGCCAAAAGCCTACTATCTACTATGGAAAATATCAGATCTACTTAGATATGTAATTTGTAGACTACCTTTTGTTTTAAAATTTGTAATTTCGCAATTAATAGCTTGCTTTATTTATTTGCCGCTTGCCAGGACAGCTTTACTTTTTGAGAAACTAGGAAAAGATGTTTCTAACTTTCCATTAACTTGGTACAGAAATGAACCCTTTTATATTCTTAGGACTGATGCTCTTGATCGGTTTGGAACAAGATTAGAACAGCGTTTTACAAAATTAGAGATTACTCAAATGTTAGAAGGCGCAGGGTTTGAAAACTTTCAATTTAGCGATAGAGAGCCATTTTGGACTGTATTAGCATATAAAAAATAAATTTGAACTATTGCTTGATATGAATCCCCAATTTAGCATTGTCATCCCAACGCTTGACAACTTTTATGATGTTCAGAAAATTATAAGATGTATTAATTCTCAAACACTTTCAGCATCAGAGATTATTTTAGCTGATTCTAGTAGTAACAATGAGATTGAAACTGCCGTCAAAAATCTTGGCTCTTCTATACCAATTGTTTATCTAAGAGTAGGGAGGGCTTATAAATTTGATAGATTTCTGCATCGTATTTTCTCTCTACCGATCTTATCAAAATTAGGAAAAAAATATCCTCGTGGCAGAGCCTTCCCTTATGAAGCAACAAATGCTGGTACTAAGGTTGCCTCATATGAATGGCTAGCATTTATAGATGCAACAACTATCCCTAGAGATACATGGCTTCAAGATTATTGGAGCTTTATCCAAAACCATCAGTGTGATGTTGTATTTGGGAAGACTAAATATTTTGCAACAACAAAATTTCAAAAACTTCTGCGTGCATCAACTTATGGAAAGTTGGGTCATGAAACTGCGCCTGGCTCTATAATGAGAAAAGATCATTTTCTAGATGGAAATAAAATTATTGAAGGTGTTAGATCTGGAGGGGATGTAGAGTGGAAAATTCGCATTAAAGATACCCTAAATTATTTTACACCAGAAGAAAGCTACTTAAGTTACTCCACTTTGCCCTTAAGTTTATTTCCTGCTTTGAAGAAGTTCTTTATTTATCAAATCCATGGATCTTTTTTAGATATTCAAAATAGTGTCAAAGACTTATATTTTGGAATAGTGCTGCTGTTAAGTATAATTTTAGTTCCAAAGTGGAATTATATAGTTGGCTGGGACAGCGTATTTTTTATTCCACATGTCACCAAGATATTTTTTACAAGTATTATAATTATTAGCTTAGCAACCTTTGTGATTAATCGAGTCATCCTAAGATCTTACTCAAAAAACTCTTTTGCCAGCACTGAGCCTTTAAAAATAATAATTTTTTTAATAGTCGCATATTCTGTATTTCGATGGAATGCTATTGTTGCTAAATGGGTTGAAGATTCCATTTGGTACATTCCTCATATTACAAAAATATTTTTTGCTAGTATTTTTACAGCATCATTTTTATACAGAGGTATTTTTTTTCCACTCAAAAATAACATTAAACTAAGTTATCTTTTTCCCTTTACGTGGATTGCAGTTGGTTCCTTAGGAATTTTATTAGATCTTATCAAGGCTCCTGGCTATCTTCTAGGAGCAATCATTGCTTCAATTATTAAGCGCACTAAAACAAAGAGTGGCTCCGAATAGGTTGCAAAATATGATAAAAAAAAAGATAGTATTGCTTAGTGGAAGTGGAGATACAGTAGCCTGGTTTAGGCTAGATTTTTTAAATGAATTTATCTTACGCTCCTATAAAGTTTATGTACTTGCTCCAGATATTAGAGATGATTTAAAGCCTGAGCTCGTCAGTATGGGCATTGAGTTTATCGAGATTAAATTAGAGCGTAAAGGCTTCAGCTTACCAAATCTAGTTTTGTCAGTGAATGAACTAAGTAAGTTATTTCAAGATATACAGCCTGACATTATTTTTTCATATACTCATAAAGCTATATTAAGCGGATCTTTAGCAGCAAAAATTTGTGGTCTCCCTAATACATTTTCATTGATTACTGGAACAGGTCATATTTTTGATAACCATACGACAAAACAAAGATTGATTAAATATATTGGCTCATTGGCTTTAAAATTAGCCCTTAATTTCAATAAGCTTGTTTTTTTTCAAAATCCTGATGATAAAGATCTGTTTGTTCGTAATAATATTGTGAAGTCTCATCAAGCTAAATTGGTAAATGGATCAGGAGTCAATTTAGAAAAATTTTTATTTAGCCCGCTACCATCAGAGCCAATTTTTTTATGCATGGCGCGCCTTATAAAATCTAAAGGACTAATGGAGTATGCAAAAGCTGCCAAAGAAATTAAAAAATTTAATCCTAAGGCAAGATTTTTACTCTATGGATATCCAGATGATCATCCCGATTCAATTAATGAGAGAGATATTGCTGATAATTGGCTTGATAAATATGGAATTGAGTATTATGGATATGCCTCTAATCCAATAGAGGTTATTAACAAATGCAGTATTTTTGTTTTACTCTCATATAAAGAGGGCACTCCTAGAGTTGTTTTGGAAGCCATGGCAATGGGTAGGCCAATCATAACAACAGATACTCCTGGCTGTAGAGAGACTGTGCAAAACGAAGTTAATGGATTTTTAGTTCCCCCATATACACATCTTGAAGCTGCAGAAGCCATGAAAAAATTATTATGTGAAGACATGCGCTCAAAAATGGGAGTTAAATCAAGGGAATATTGTGCTAAAAAATTTAATGTTGTTGATGTAAATCGTATTTTACTTTCTGAGATGGGGGTAATTAAATAAAATGATTACAGTCAGGCAGATTGATTTAAGGAACTCGGAATATGAAGATGAAATCATAGATTTGCTGAGCATTGCCTTTAGAGAAGATAGGCTTCAGCGTGGGTTTCTTTTTTTAAATATCAGCTCTCCTGAAGCAGACTTGCCCTCATTATTTCTAGCTGCATTTGAGGGAGATAAAATTGTTGGATGCAATGCTTTTATTGCCAATGATTTTGAAATTAATCAAAGGTCTCTCACCTGCTTTCAAAGTTGCTGGTCAGCAACACATCCCGAGCATCAAGGGAAAGGAGTTTTTCTCTTAATTCAAGAGAATGCAAAGCAAATCTTAAAAAAACAGGGTGCTGCTTTAATTTACGGATTACCCAATGACTTATCTCATCCTATATTTACTAAAAAATTAGATTTCTTTAGTATTAAGTGCATGCTCACTAGAATCCCCAATATCCCTTTGATCAGAGATTTATGGTTTAAAAATTTGGCCTCACTTCAATCAAGTAGCGCCAAAGTTTTAAAGCCTAATGAATATCAAGTTTCATCATTAAAAAAGAATGTAAATTCAGAAATCATTGAGATAGCCCATAATGAGTCATATCTTTGGGGAAAAATGGAGAGTAGAAATAAATTTGGAATAAGGCTAACAATTTTTAATATTGGTGGGATGCAAATTAAATCTAAGCAAGATCTTTCCGCTATGCTAACAAAGATATATTCCTTTGGATGTCATTTTATTGAAATCTATAGCTGCAAGTCCAACCTAAACAATAATTTTTTTAGATTTTGGCAAGTATCTTCGACACATAGATTTATTTTCTTTTATCTAAATCTTCCAGAGGATGCAATTATAAATTTTAATTTAATGAGAGGAGTAAGCGATACCTTTTAAGCCCTCATTATGAAATCAAAATTTAAGATTGGCATTGTTCTTCATTCTCTTCAACAACAAGATTCTATATGCGATTTAATGCAATGGCTTGAGAGTAATCCTAACATCTCCATTGAATACTTCTTGGTTAAAAAGAACATTGAAAGCATTCCTGACTTTTTATTCAATAGCCTCAAGGCAATAAAAAACTTTTCATGGAAGTGTTTAACTCTTATTGAGAAAACGTACTATAAAAAATTATTTAATAGCTCTTCTAGTTCTATTTTTACGCCCCAAAATATTCATATACTTGATGATTGTCTTCTAAGATCTAACAGCTTTATTTCGTCTGATTTTTTTGAAGAACTACGAAGAAAAGATATTGATCTATTTTTTCAGCTTACTTCTGATTCAAGTGTATCTAATATTTGCGACGCTTCAAAATATGGAATTCTTTCAATTTATGGCCTGTCTGCCTCAAAAAATAAAGAAAAATATCCCCTAGCCTTTGATGAAGTACTGTCAAAGTCAGATAAAACAGGGTTCAGCCTAATTCATCAAGAGCCCCAGACCTTAGACCTGAAGATTATTTACGAAGCTGCTTTTCCAACCCATAATTATTTTTATGCTAATAATGAGAATTTATTAAATAGAAGAAATTTTTATATTAAGCAAAATATTTCATTTTTTATTGACAATAAATTTTTTCAAAACAATTTCATGCATCTCCTTTCACTAGATGACATTCCTGAAGCACCAAACATTTCTGACCAGTACAAATATTTAATAATCATAATGTATCGATTTTTTATTAAGGCACTAAAAAAAATATTTTTTAAGCAGTCTCAATGGTCTGTTGGTTTTTTCCATTCTGACTGGAAGAATCTCCAGTTTAGCTCAGCAAATGTAATTGCAAATCCAGATAATTGCTATCTTGCTGATCCGTTTATTTTTTCTCAGAATGAAAGAGATTACTGTTTTCTAGAAGAATATAGCTTTGACAACAAATTGGGTGCAATTTGCGTTTATGATCTTACAGATTCAAAGCCAGTTCGCCTTGGATATGCCATTCAGGAATCTTTCCATATGTCTTTTCCTTATATTTTTACTTTTAAAGATAAGATTTATATGGTGCCAGAAACAAGTGCCAATAACGATATTCGTATATATGAGTCTATACAATTTCCTTTAAAGTGGAAATTGAAGAATATTCTAATGAAAGATATATTTGCAGTTGACTCCATGATCTTTCTTTATGATGAAATATGGTGGTTATTTACCAACATTAATCCTGATAATGGAACTGACGCATGTTCAGATTTGAGTATTTTTAGCTCTTCTAACCCTTTATCGAATCAATGGCGTCCTCATATCATGAATCCTGTGATAGTTGATTCAGCTAGAGCAAGGAATGGAGGAATACTTTTCGATGATAAAAATATTTACAGAGTTTCTCAGAAGCAAAAATTTGATATGTATGGTGGAGAGTTCATGATTAATAAGATTAAGACTCTAAATTCAGAGAAATATTCAGAATCAACAGAGTACTCTATGCCTCCAGATCTCTTGATCGACTTTAAGGCTGCTCATCACTGTCATAGTAATGGCAAAATCACAGTGTTTGATTTTTTGAAGTAATATGAATCTTTTGCATCTAACTAAAAACATCAAGTATTTTGATGAAACAGGGGTTAACTAAACAAAATGTGCGGCTTTGTAGGATATAGACTTAATCAAGCTAATCAAAATTTTGACAGGAGCTTGATTATCCCCGCTATTGAAACAATTCATTATAGAGGGCCCGATCACACTGGGATTTGGAATAGCCCCTGCAATAAGATTACCTTAGCGCATAAAAGACTTTCAATACTCGATCTCTCTGATAAAGGCAACCAACCATTATTAAACCAAGAAAATGATATTGCTGTTGTGCTGAATGGTGAAATTTATAATTATATTAATCTTAAAAAAGAGTTACTTTTACTTGGTGCTAAATTTACGTCTACCTCTGATACTGAGGTTATTAATGCTGGATATGCGGAGTGGGGGTCAGAATTATTTTCCAAGCTCGAAGGTATGTTCTCTCTTGCAATAATTGATAATAAAAATAGTAAAATATATTTGGCAAGAGATCGGGTTGGTGAAAAACCATTATTTTTTTGCGAAAAGGATCGATCTATATTTTTTGCATCAGAGATAAAGCCTCTTATAGCTCTCGAGATTTTAGATAAACAAGTTGATTTTAAGAGCCTTAACTCTTTATTTTCCAGGGGATACTGTCCATCTTCGCAATCTATTTTCTCTGAAATTTCAAAATTAGACGCCGCTCATTATCTTGAATTTGATTGTAAGACAGAAAAATATAAGATTGAAAAGTATTGGGACCTTGAGAAAAAAATAAGCCGCTCCCAAGCACCTTACCAAAATGATGAAGTTTTAATCAATAAATTAGAAGCGTTATTAGAAGCATCTGTTGACAAGCAATTAAATGCTGATGTACCAGTTGGGATGTTATTAAGCGGTGGTGTGGATTCTAGCTTGTTAGTTGCCTTGGGCTCAAGAAACAATAGTAACCTTAGTACTTTCAATGTGGCATTTAATAATCATGCTAAGTTCAATGAATCTGATCATGCTAGATTAATTTCCGATTCATTTAACTGCAATCATCATGAGATTGAAGGATCTACCATTGATCCAATGATGTTTGATCGGCTTGTCGAGTATTATGATGACCCAATTTTTGATACTTCTATGATCCCAACTTTTTTACTATCACACGCAGTCTCAAAACATTGCAAGGTAGCCATCGGTGGTGATGGGGGAGATGAATTATTTGGCGGCTATCCTCACTATGATAAATTGCTTCGAATCAAAAGAAACGCCTCTTATTTGCCACTCTCTTTTCGCTCCAATCTATCATCAGCTTTCCAGTACTTTATGCCTATAGGATTTAAAGGAAAGAAAACCCTTGAATTCTATGGAACAGATCTAGAAAAAAATTATCCAAATTTTGCAGAGTTTTATAGTGCTGATGAAATGACGCATATATTTAATACCAAAAAAATCTTAAATGATAGTCAGATTAACCAAGAACGCTTTTCCAATGTTATTAGTCGCGACTTTATCAAACATGCTACATTGCATGACTTTTCCAACTACCTTAAAAATGATCTTCTCGTGAAAGTTGATCGGGCAAGCATGGCAAATTCTTTAGAAATTAGATCACCATTTCTGGATAAAAGCCTAATAGAATTTGCTTTTCTTGAAGTGCCATCTTCCTCCAAGGTTACACTGCACAAAAGGAAGTTGCTGCTAAAAAAATTGGCCGCGAAGATTCTACCAAAAGATTTTAATTATGAGCGTAAGCAAGGATTTTCCATACCATTAAATACTTTTTTAACTCAGCCAATTTGGTCGGACTACTTTTATCAGAAAGTTGCAGATTCAGATCCATCAGTTTTTAATCATAAATACATATTCAAGTTGTTAAAATCGTTTGGAAGGTACAGGAATAACGGAGAGCGCGTTGCTGCGTTGATTTTTTTCATATGCTGGGTAGAAAAATATAAGCCTAAATTTTAATTCAGTAATTTTAAATATTTCTCTGAAATTAATTCGATTGCAAAATCTCTTTTGATTAGCTTTGAAGAGTTAATCCCAAAATCTATCATTGAGTCACTCATTTTGATGCATAGCTCCATTTTATTTTTTAAATCTTGAGTATTTCTAGGTTCCACGGTAAACCCATTAACATCGTCATTGACGCATTCTCGACATCCTGGAACATCTGACATGATCAAGGGAAGTCCAGTTGCTGCAGCCTCTAGCGCAACTTTAGGAAGACCTTCTCCATACGAGGGCATGACAAAAATAGAGGCTTTTGTAAAAAATGCGTTCATATCACAATGCTCAACCTCGCCACAGTAATGGAGAGCTTGGTCACTTTGTAGTAACTTATACTCATTAGGAGAAATGGAATCAGGATCTTTATTATTATATTTTCCTGCTATAAAAAATTTTGCCTGTGGGTATAATTTTGCAAGGGTGCGCGCAGCCATTAAAAATTCTCTTATACCTTTGGAGTAAACTAAACGAGACGCAAATAAAAAAATTATCTCATTGTTATAGTCTCTCTCTAAATAATAAAACTGCTTACTATCTATACCATTTCCTTTTATTACATTTGCATATTTTCTTTGGGTAAAACCTAGCCTGGTAAATACTTCCAAATCATCTTCATTTTGAAATATAAATAAGTAATTTTTTTTAATTCTAGAGAAATTAAATACTGCTTTTTGAATTATCCGTGCAACTCTGTACTTCAATTCTTTTTTAAAGAAGAAAGGACCTAAACCTGTAATAAGGAAGAATGACTTTTTTGTATTAATAAAACTATTAAGCCATGCTCCAAATACACTGATTTCTAACGTGACATAGAATATAAATTCTGGATTAATTTTTTTTATTGTCTGCCTTAAGGAAATTAAATATTTAAAGTACCCATAAATTCTAGAAGCACATTGAGAACGCAAAGGGATTTCATGTAGTTGAATTCCTAGCGCAGCAATCCTGAGTAAGTCTTTTTCAGAAGTGTTATTAGAGCTTGCTATAAGGCGTACATCAAGCTTTTTTGTTAACAATACTTTTGCAAGATCGAGCCTGTGTGTCAGAAAAAAATTACAGTCCGAGACAACAAAGCATACTCTCATCTCATCATCATACCCATTCGAAAAGCTATTTGATATGATAGTAGGAGTAACTCATAACTCATCCAAAAAGCAATTTAATAAAATCCATGTATTTATAGATTGTGGTATTGAGGTTTTGGTTTATCAAATAATTTAACAAATAAAAAATAAGTTTTTATCTGCCTTAATTAATGTAAATATATAGCCATCATAGAGTTTACAGATATGATTTAACCTTATTATTTTATGCGAGGGCTATATGAATATTTCTGAAGCAGTTTCTGCAAGACAATCTGTTAGGCAGTTTCTTAAAAAACCAATCCCTAATTCGATGATTCAGACATTGCTAGAGAAGGCAGCTAGAAGCCCATCTGGAGGCAATCTTCAGCCCTGGAAAATTTATGTGATAAACCAAAGTAGCATGGATGACTTTCTAGATTTTCAAGTTAAATGGACTGAGCCAGAGACTCCTGCGTATGATATTTACCCTCCTAAGCTAAAAGAGCCCTATAGAAGTTATCGATATGAGCTAGGAGAGCAAATGTATTCATTGCTTGGTATTCCAAGGGAGGATAAGGCTGCAAGAATCAATCAAGTCATGAAAAATTTTAATTTTTTTGGAGCCCCTGTTGGTATTTTTTGTTTTATTGATAGCTCAATGGGGCCTCCCCAATGGTCTGATTTAGGCATGTTTCTTCAAACCTTTATGTTGCTTGCAAAGGAGGCAGGTCTAGATACTTGCGCACAAGAAGCCTGGTCTATGAAGCAAGATAGTGTCAAAAGTTTTCTAGGTGCAGATGATAGTCTTTTATTATTTTGTGGCATGGCAATTGGCTATGGAGATCCAGATGGACTAATAAATCAGCTAAGGTCCTCTAGAAGCCCAATTGATCAATGGGCAACTTTTGTTAAATGAATACCCCTCACTATTTTTATTGATAGAGTGCTTATGGAAAAACATGAGAGTAATCTTGCTTGTATGCAAGAAGCACTAAGGCTAGCGAATCAAGCAAAAGATTGTTCTGAGGTTCCTGTCGGAGCTGTGGTGGTTAGAGACTCTATGATCATTGGCACAGGCTTCAATCAAAATATTGCGATGCATTCTGTAACAGCGCATGCTGAAATGAATGCAATCAATGAAGCTAGTAAATTTCTAAAAAATTACAGATTAATTAATTGCGATATTTACGTGACACTCGAACCATGTCATATGTGTGCAAAAGCTATCATTGACGCAAGAATAAAGAATTTATACTTTGCCACTCCCGAACCAAAATCTGGCGCAGTAATATCAATTGATAATCTTCTAGATAAAAATTTTCTTAATCATCGTGTTAGATATCATCATGGGCTTTTGCAACAGGAAAGTAGCGAGCTTTTAAAAAATTTTTTTTCTGCTAGGAGAGGCTAGGACTATTTAAAGGAAATTACCATCTTTTTTAAGGTCATGGCCTGTTTTTGGAGATATAAAATTATCCCAGTCCATCAGCTATTATTCCTCCCCTATATACACGCAGCCAGAATTACATGTTTCCATAACTTCTACGCTATTTAAATTAGTCAATGTCGGTTTTAATTTTTGCCATATCCATTTTGCAATATTTTCGGATGTTGGATTTTCTAGGCCTTCCACTTCATTTAAATACGTATGATCTAATCTATCAATTGCTGGCTTTGCAATAGATTTAATCTCAGAAAAATCCATAACCCATCCCTCACTATTTATTGGTCCTTCAACATATAGTCTCACTTTAAAGCTATGACCATGAAGATTTGAGCATTTATGAGTTTCTGGTACTAGAGGTAATCGATGAGCAGCTTCAAAGGAAAAGTCCTTAAAAATTTTCATTTAAATGTTATCCAAACTGGGCAATGATCTGAGGGTTTTTCCATTGCTCTTGATGAGTAATCTATTCCAGTATTTTGCATAGCAGAAAGAAGATTTGTAGAGATCAAAATATGATCTATTCTAAGGCCTCTCTTAGGATTGTCATCAAACATTCTAGAGCGATAATCAAACCATGAGTATATTGAATCTTCATCAGGATTTTGATGTCTCCATGAATCTATAAAGCCAAGATTTTTGATACTATTCCACATCTCAATTTCTTCAGGTAAAAATGCAGTTTTGCCTTCTTTTAGCCATCTCTTCGCATTAATTTCACCAATGCCAATATCTTGTGAGGACGGCGCAACATTGAAATCACCCATAACAATTAAATTATCCTCAGTCTTTTGAGTTTTTTTAATGTGTTTTTTAAGATCAGCGTAATATTTTATTTTTTTTGGAAACTTTGTTTCATGGGACCTATTCTCACCTTGAGGAAAATACCCATTCATAATAGTAATACTTTTTTTGCCCCACTTAAATTTTGCCTGAATAAATCTTTTCTGATCCTCAGCAGTATCCTTTGTAAATCCTTTTTGAACCTCAATAGGTTTCTTTTTGCTAAGAATGGCCACTCCATAATGGCCCTTTTGGCCCCAATACTCTGGATGATAGCCAATCTCTTTAATTTCATCTATTGGAAATTCTGGATCATTAACTTTAGTTTCCTGAATTCCAATAATATCTGGATCAAGGGTATCTCTTAGATGAATCAATTGATGGGGTCGAGCTCTAATGCTGTTCATATTAAAGGAAACAATTTTCATATTTTATGCTGCCTCTGAAAGTAACAAATTTGCATTAAGGTAAAGGTAATCTGAAAGAATAAGCATACCCTCATTTAAAAGATAGTCATTTTCAATATCAATATCAATATCTTGTTTATTTGTGTTGTATTCTTCAAGGCTTTCAAATGTCTCAAATGTCTCTAAATTTTTCGCAGCCCTTCTTTGGTTTTCAGTAGCAAGTGCCCAGAGTTGTCGATCGATTTTCTCAGCTCTTCTCGTATCAAGATTAATTGAAATAGATATCTTTTCTTGTTGCTCGTCATATCTTTTTCTTATATTTAAAATATATTGTAGGTCTGAACTCTCAAGCATCCTTTTCCCATGAGCAATTTTTAATTTATCTAGAACACCTTTATCCATCTTAAATTTTCTGAATGGAGTGGGGCTAATTTGATCCCAGGGCAGGGCAGAGTCTAATGAGCTTTCACCGCTTTTTTCTATATCCCATGTTGAAGGAAGAGTTATATCTGGTTCTACCCCTCTATTTTGCATACCTGAGCCA
>Ga0114997_10001821_pt1 | contig 17434 bp, 17 predicted proteins | sample ArcticOcean_MG_C_2_FD_87045 | JGI IMG/M metagenome (GOLD analysis project Ga0114997, IMG submission 87045) | Marine microbial communities from western Arctic Ocean - ArcticOcean_MG_CB4_136 | ecosystem: Environmental > Aquatic > Marine > Oceanic | place: Arctic Ocean: Canada Basin | collected...
AATTCATTGTGGGCCCGAAATTGGTGTTGCTTCAACAAAAGCTTTTTTGGGACAAATGCTTGTTCTGTATATTTTAGTATTAAAACTAGCATTTTTAAGAAAAGATTTGGATAAAGATAGATATGTGATTAAAATTAAAGACTTAAAGATATTACCAAAACTTGTTGAAAAAACTTTGTTAACTGAAAATAAAATTCAAACAGTTTCAAGTACATTCACTGACGCTAAAGGGTCAATGTTTTTGGGAAGAGGTTTTTCTTACCCTATAGCCTTAGAAGGTGCTCTTAAATTAAAAGAATTAGCTTATGTTCATGCTGAAGGATATCCAGCTGGCGAAATGAAACATGGTCCATTGGCTTTAATAGAAGACGGAATGCCAGTTGTAGTTTTAGCTCCAAGAGATAGTTACTATCCAAAAACAATTTCAAATATGCAGGAAGTTATAGCAAGAGGTGCAAAAGTTTTATTGATTACCAACAAAAGTAAAGACGAAGTGTTGTCAGAGAATATTTGGGAAACTGTTGAAGTTGAAAATACTAATGATGATTTGCTTCCATTTTTATTAACAATCCCCCTTCAGAAACTAGCCTATTATTCAGCTCTTAAAAAAGGTTATGATATTGATAAGCCACGAAATTTAGCTAAATCTGTTACCGTTGAATAGTTTTGGATGGAATCCTATATTTTCAGTTTTTTTTTTAGAATTCCCATCAGCATAAACGTGATTCCATCTATTACCATCATTTACTTTTAGTTCCTTTGTGTTAGTTGACTTCTTTCCCTAGAAAAAATACATCCCTTGAACGACAACCATACATCTTCAAAACTGTATTCTTCTTGTTTTGTTTTTTAGTTCTTCCGGTAATGTTCTGTCCACAAGAACAAACTAATAAATTCCCAATAGATTGTCATGTTTTCTTAAATTATTTCCATAATTTTTTTTTATTCTTCTTAATCTTCTTGTGAACTCGATTGAATAATGAATGAGATATGATTTGAGGTAATACAATCTTAAATTCTTCTTCTGATTCTTTATCAATCCATGTGAATTCCCCAATATAAACCCGATTGTTCAACATATTTAATATTGTTTGAAGATTCCATGTATTACTTCTTTTTGGTTTGACTCCTTCAGTATCTAAAAATACTTTGATATTGTTTCTTGAAATTCCTTGTAAATACATTTGGTGAAAGTACAAAAAAACCATCCTCCTTCGCATATTTATTCACACTTTCAAGGTACGGGGGAGCCTAATTTCACTCGGCTATATATAAATACACCCTTCCTCACACATAAAACGAAATTTGGACTTTGGCAAGGCTCAAACAAAATACAAGGTTTTTTGAGGTTTATGAAGTTATGTGTGTAGAAAAATTTTTGAATTATTTTCTTTTATTTTATATGTTTTGACTTTTAATTTTGTACATGAGGTATCTCCAGTGATGTAATTTATTTTAAGCAAGTGATGAGGACAGATAATGTTCTCATCTTCAATAAAACCTTGATTTAACTCAACATCTGAATGAGGACATTTACTTCCAATTGCATAAAAATTATTTTCCTTTCTTACTACCAAGATCTCTGTATTAGTAAAAACTAGTTGAAATTTATTTTCGTCAATCAATTGTTTTTTCTCATCTACATAATATTCTTTCCCTGCATCTAGTTTTTTATCAAAATAGATTTTTTTAACAATATTTATTGAACTCTGTTCTTCGAGTAAATGTCCTACTTTCCCTACGTTGTCACCCCTATTGATCTCAAAAGAGTTATCATATTTTTTATTTCTAATATCTGATGAGTTATACCAAATTGATGGTTCAGCCTCATATATACCATTGACAAAAGTTTTAGAAAATGTTGGGTATTGTGTGTTAATGCGTCCTACTAGGCTAATCCTAGTCTTATTAGCAGTACCAATATGAGTGGAGTGTAGGTTCATAGGGTTAAATATCAAGGTATGTCCTTTAGGAATTTCAGGACAATAAGGTTTGCTGAAATTATAATTATCAATAGGTGCAATTCTTCCATCTATGTATTTTAACTTTGAACCAAAAGCATCAGGGTAAAAAAATACACTGTTTTCTTTAGTACAACCTGCAACTCCGAACCATAAGTTGAGTGATTCAATTGGGTGGCCATACCAAATGTCTATATGAGGAGCTGACCTTCTTGCAGCATAAGGTATTTTATCGAAATATTTTTCTTTTTCTTTATGTTGTGGCCTTTCATTAAAAGAAGCTGCCATTTTTAAATTGTTATTATGTTTTTTAATTTTGTCAATTTCTTGATCAACATTTTTATAGTTATTTAAATCTAATTTAGTGTAATCAGAAAAACTTAGAGTTGAGTTGATAGCCTCATTTATAGGATAATTTATCCTGACTTCAACATTATCATAAATATAGTATTCATCATCTTTAAGATTTAAAACTTCATCAGAAAATTCAACGGAAAAATCTAGGCTAATTTTTCGTATATTTTTAGCAATAAAATTATCTAAAAAAGGTTTATAATCTACAGGAAAAACCTTATGCAAATTATCCAAGCCAATACTCTTTATTTCATCCGCACTATCTTGGCCAGCAATTTCGCTAATGCCAGAAAAAATTATATTTTCTATTAAGGCAATATAATCCTTAGATTTAGAGAAGCTATCAAATAGAATAATTTCTCCTTTTTTTAAATTTTTTAATATCGCTTGATTATTATTTAAAAGATTACTCATAACTTGTTATAAAATGATACATACTTATTATATTATCAGGATTTTAATTTCAATCCCGAAAGTATGAAAAATCATGTCCTTCTAAAACATTGTTATACAGATCATGCCCTTCTAAAACATTGCTATTCAAATCAGTCATTCATATCCCTTCTTGATTTCCTAGAGTCTTTTTTTAATTATGAGTTAATTCTACTACCGAAGTCAATCAATAATGTAGTAATTGACCTCAAACTTTGAGATTTTAGTAGGGAAATGTTGATTTCTGATCTGTTCATTCATGAGGTCTCTTTCGTGTTTTCTCTTTAGGACTGAGATAGCCGATGAAGAGAACCAGTTCTTCCCTCTAAGGGTCTTTATTCCACTCTGATTCAACCATTTTGATATCTTTCTGTAACCCCACCACTCTCTATCGTGAAGATGTTTAATTAGAACATAAACGATTTGTTGTCGTTTAGTGTATTCTTTTTGATATATGAGTTTGTTGGATTGGAATTCGATTGAGAATTCTAGACAGGGGATTGCGGTTTCATATAGGATTCCATCCAAAACCATTCTACTACTGTTGAATAATTGCTAAACTCTGTTAGAACACTCCTAGGTTGAACATGAAAAATTGGAAAATAAATAGTTGGAGAAATTATCCTGTAAAACACATTCCGGAGTATCCAGATAAAAAAGAATTAGATGGAGTTCTTAATAAGATTAAAGATTTTCCACCTCTTGTTTTTGCTGGAGAGACAAGACATCTTAAGGAACAATTAGCAGATGTAGTTGATGGTAAGGCATTTTTATTACAGGGAGGAGACTGTGCAGAAAGTTTTGCAGAATTCCATCCTGACAACATTAGAGATACATTTAAATTAGTTTTACAAATGTCTTTAGTTTTAACTTACTCAGCATCACTACCAGTAATTAAATTAGGAAGAATTGCAGGACAATTTTCAAAACCTAGAAGTTCTCCGATGGAGAATATAAATGGTGTGGAATTGCCAAGCTACTTAGGAGATAACATTAATGGCATAGATTTTACAGAAAAATCTAGAATTCCTGATCCAAAGAGATTATTTAAGGCGTACTCTCAATCTGCTTCAACTCTTAACCTGATAAGAGCTTTTTCTCATGGTGGATTTGCCGATCTAAAAAAAGTGCATACTTGGAACTTAGGCTTTATTAAAAAAACTCCTGCTGGAAAAAAATTTAAAGAATTAGAGGATAAAATTGCCGATGCATTGGCATTTATGGATGCATGTGGAATTAACTCAGATTTTAATAGAAGATTAAAAACTGTAAATTTTTGGACATCACATGAAGCTTTATTGTTACCATTTGAGCAGTCAATGACTAGAGTAGACTCTATTACAGGTGAGTATCATGACACATCGGCTCACTTTGTTTGGATAGGAGACAGAACAAGACAATTAGATGGGGGACATGTTGAGTTTTGTAGAGGTATTGAAAACCCAATTGGCATTAAATGTGGACCAACATTAAAGAGTGAGGATTTAATTAATTTATGCAATAAAATTAATCCAAAAAATGAAAAAGGAAAAATTACATTAATCTCTAGATTTGGTCATGACAACGTAAGCAAATTTTTACCCAAACTAATTCGAGCTATTAAAAAAGAAGGCTTAAATGTTATTTGGTCATGTGATCCGATGCATGGAAATACGATAAAATCTACTTCTGGATATAAAACGCGACCATTCAATAATGTTGTAAAAGAAGTCAAAAATTTTTTTGAATGTCATCAAAGTGAAGGAAGTTTTGCCGGTGGTTTGCATATAGAAATGACTGGTCAAGATGTAACAGAATGTACAGGCGGGGCTCAAAGAATATCAGACCAAGATTTATCGGCTAGATATCACACACACTGCGACCCAAGACTTAACGCTAATCAAGCACTAGAACTTGCTTTTTTAATTTCAGATGAAATTAAAAAAAATGCCACATACTCAAAAAATAACATTAAAGCGGCATCTTAAACAATTGTATTAAATACAATTTTGTTTAAATTTTAAATTTATGAAAGTATCTGAAAAAGTGCAATTTATAAGTAACTGGATAAAAAACTATGTTGAAACTATGCCTAGTAAAGCAGTGTCCTTAGTTATTGGCATATCAGGCGGAATAGACTCCTCAGTTTCAAGCACATTAAGTGCAATGACGGGCTTAAAAACAATTGTCTTATCAATGCCTATTAAACAAAAATCTTCACAGTACGATTTAAGTCTTAAGCATCAAGAATGGTTAATTAAAAATTTTAAAAATGTTGAGGCTCACACGTTGAATTTAGACAAACTATTTTCATCATTTGAAAATAGTTTATTAAAATTTGATAATGACCACGGTATGGCTAACTCAAGAGCAAGACTTAGAATGACAACACTTTACCAAGTAGCAGCATCAAACAAAGGAATTGTTGTTGGCACTGGCAATAAAATAGAAGATTTTGGAGTTGGTTTTTATACGAAATATGGCGATGGTGGAGTAGATATATCTCCGATTGCAGATTGTAATAAAACTGACGTTTGGGAAATGGGTAGAGAGTTAAAAATAATAAACGAAATAATAGATGCTGTTCCAACTGATGGACTTTGGGATGATGGAAGAACTGATGAGGGTCAATTAGGATTAAAATATAGTGAGTTAGAAGAAGCAATGAATAATCCAAATTCTTTAAATCGTGAAAAATATGAAAAAATAAGAAAATTAAATTTGCATAAAATGGAGCCTATTCCAGTATGTAAGATTCCTGACTAATCAAATAGATTCACAAATCTATAATTAAAGTATATTTCTAGTAGAATGAATAAAGATATTTTTTTAACAAATAATTTAAGCAATAAAAAAGAAAAATTTGTTCCTATAGATCCAAAAAAAATTGGTATTTATGTGTGTGGTCCAACAGTATATGATAATCCACATATTGGTAACGCAAGACCTTTAGTTATTTTTGATATTTTATTCAAAATTTTAAAATGTAAGTATGGCAATAATTCAGTTACATATGTAAGAAACATTACCGATGTAGATGACAAGATCATAAAATCATCACAAGAAAATAAAATTAAAATATCTGAATTAACAAAAAAGATAATTAAAGATTTCACTGATGATTGTAAATTTTTAAACTGTGAAACTCCATCCGAGGAACCCAAAGCTACAGATCATATCAATTTAATGATTAAAATGATTTCTGAACTTTTAAACAAAGGTTTTGCATATAAGAATGAAAGTCATGTTTATTTTCAAGTAAATAAATTCAATGATTATGGAAAACTATCTAATAAGAGATTAGAAGATTTAATTGCTGGATCAAGAGTTGAAATTTCACAAAACAAGAAAAGCCCTGAAGATTTTGTTTTATGGAAACCATCAATGGATAATGAACCTTCTTGGGAATCTCCTTGGGGTAGAGGAAGACCTGGATGGCATTTGGAATGTTCTGCCATGGCAAAAAAATTTTTAGGTACTGAGTTTGATATCCATGGAGGTGGTATTGATTTACTTTTTCCACATCATGAAAATGAAATAGCTCAATCAAGATGCGCAAATGATACTAAAATATTTGCTAATTATTGGGTTCATAATGCTTTTATTACCATGTCAAATGAAAAAATGTCAAAATCACAAGGTAATATTTTAAAGATAAGAGATTTTAAAAGTAAAATGAATGGACAGGTTTTAAGATTAGCTCTTATGAGTGCTCATTATAAACAACCATTGGATTGGAATGATAAACTTTTAGAAGACTGTAAAGATACTATTGAAAAATGGTATTATGTTTATTTAAGTTTAAAAACTCCATCCAAAATTCCTGACGATATACTCCTTCCGTTATATGATGATTTGAATACACCAGGTTATATTGCAAATTTACATCAACTGTATGATAAAGCTTTAAAAGGAAATGATAATGATAAGAAAATATTTATTTCTGCATGTAATTTTGTTGGAATTTTAAATCAAACAAAAAAAGAATGGTTGGATTTTAAAAAGAAAAAATCTTTAATTTCTGAAGAAGATATTTCTAGAAAAATCGAATTGAGAAATAAAGCTCGAGAAATCAAGGATTATAAAGAAGCAGATAAGATTAGAGATGAACTTTTGGATAAAGGAGTTTTAATAGAAGATAAAAATGGTAAAACATCATGGAAAATTAAATGAGTAAAGAGAAATTATATATATTTGATACGACTCTTCGAGATGGAGCCCAGACTCAAGGTGTAGATTTTTCTTTGGATGATAAAGAAAAAATATCTGTTGCTTTAGATGATCTGGGTGTAGATTATATTGAGGGTGGATGGCCAGGAGCTAACCCCACAGATACTGAATTTTTTCAAAAAAAACATAATTTTAAAAATGCTAAATTAACCTCTTTTGGAATGACCAAAAAAACAGGTCGTAGCGCAAATAATGACCCGGGTTTATCTGCACTTATGAATTCTAAAACTTCTTCTGTTTGTTTAGTGGGAAAGTCCTGGGACTTTCATGTCGATGTAGCACTTGGTATCTCAAACGAAGAAAACTTAGAAAATATTAGTGAAAGCACAAAACTTTTTGTTAAAGAAAAAAAAGAATTTATGTTTGATGCAGAACATTTTTTTGATGGATATAAGGCAAATCCAAAATATGCAATATCTTGTATTAAAGCCGCGTTTGACCATGGTGCAAGATGGATAGTTTTATGTGATACTAATGGTGGGACTTTACCTCATGAGGTTACAAAGATAGTTAATGAAGTAACTAAGGTAATTCCAGGAAAAAACTTAGGAATTCACGCACACAATGATACAGGAAATGCAGTTGCAAACTCATTATCTGCAGTATTAGCAGGTGTTAGGCATATCCAGGGAACAATTAATGGATTAGGTGAAAGATGTGGAAATGCAAATTTAATGTCTTTAATTCCAACTTTTTATTTAAAAAAGGATTTTTCAGAAAAATTTGAAATAAATATAAAGCCTAATAATATCAAAAATTTAACTCAATGTTCTAGGCTGTTAGATGAAATCTTAAATAGAAAACCGAACAAGCACTTACCCTATGTAGGAGCAGCAGCATTTTCTCACAAAGGAGGTCTACATGTGTCAGCTGTGCAAAAGAATCCAAAAACATATGAACATATAGACCCTGAAGAAGTTGGAAATTCAAGAAATATTGTTATTTCTGATCAAGCCGGAAAGTCAAATATAATTTCTAGATTAAAAACTATAGGTATAGATGTTAAAAATGATGATCCAAAAATAAAAAAATTACTTGATGAAGTTAAAGATCGAGAATTTATTGGTTATAGTTATGATGGAGCAGATGCATCTTTTGAATTACTAGCAAGACGAATAATGGGAGAAATCCCTCGGTATATATTGATTAATGAATATGATGTATCTGTAAAAAAAAATTCAGCTGGAAAAATTATTTCTTCAGCAAAAGCACATTTAGAAGTTGATGGAAAAAAAATAGTTTGTGAGGGTGTTGGCAATGGTCCTGTTAATGCATTAGATAATGCAATTAGACAAAATATAGACAAACTTAATAAATATTCTAAATACTTGAAAGATCTTAAATTAGTTGATTATAAAGTTAGAATTTTAAATACAGGAACTGAAGCTGTAACTAGAGTTTCAATTGAAAGCACAGACTCAAATGGAAAAAATTGGTTTACTATTGGAGTTTCAGCAAATATTATTGATGCATCATTTAAAGCATTAGTAGATAGCTTAGATTATAAATTATTCAAAGATAATGCTCCAGCAAGTCTTTAATGTTATTTAACAATATATCATTTATCTTACATCAGCCTCAATTATCTGAAAATATAGGAGCTTGTGCCAGATCTATTAAAAATTTTAATTTCAAAAAATTAATTGTTGTTAAGCCAAAACCAATCTTTCCAAATGATAAGATCTTAGCAACATCTGTTGGTGCCAAAGATCTTATTGTAAATGCAAAAATTTATGAAACCTTAGAATCTGCTGTTAAAAAAGTAGATTACGTTATTGCTACATCAGCGAGATTTAGAAATAAGAATATTAAACATATAAAATTGAATGATTTAAAGAAAATTGATTTTAATAAGAAAGTTGCATTTTTATTTGGCTCTGAAGCATCTGGACTGTCTAATAATGAAATTAGTTATGCAAATTATACTATGCAAATACCAACTAATCCTGATTTTAAATCTTTAAACCTATCTCATAGCGTTATTATTATTGCACACACAGTAGCAAATATTATTAACTTAAAAGGAGCAAAATACGCAAAATCAAAAAAAGTATCTCTTGCAAGCAAAAGAGATGTGCAGGCAATGACCAATTTATGTATAAAAAAATTAGATGAAAAGAATTTTTTTAAACCTTTGGAGAAAAGACCTATTATGCTAGAAAACTTAAGAAGTATTTTTTCCAAAATGGAGTTATCTCAGAAAGAAACACGTGTTTTATCAAGTGTGTTTGCTAGTTTAGCTAAAAATGGTTGATTGACAAAATTCTGAGTAAGTTTATAAACCCCTTTATCATATGACAAAAAGACTTAATTCTAAACATAAAATTGACAGGAGACTTAAAGTTAACCTTTGGGGTAGACCCAAAAGTCCTTTTAATTCTAGAGCTTATGGTCCAGGCCAACATGGTCAATCTAGGCAAAGTAAGCCCTCAGATTATGGAATCCAATTGCATGCTAAGCAAAAATTAAAAGCTTATTATGGAAATATTAATGAGAGACAATTCAGAAATATTTATAAAAAAGCTGTAATGCTTAAAGGTGATACTGGTGAAAATCTAATTGGTTTATTAGAAAAAAGATTGGATGCGGTTTGTTATAGAGCTAAATTTTCTACAACTATATTTTCTGCAAGACAATTAATTAACCACGGGCATGTAAAAGTTAACGGAAAAAGAGTTAATATTTCAAGTTATGTTTTAAAAGAGGAAGATACTATCGAAATTAGAGAAAAATCAAAACAGTTAGCTTTTATTGATATTGCATTGGCCAATAAAGAACGTGAAACACCAGAATACATTCAGTTAGATGAAAAAAACAAAAAAGTTAAATTTGTTAGAACTCCTAAATTTGAAGAAGTTCCGTACCCTGTAGTAATGGAGCCAAATTTAGTGATCGAATATTACTCAAGATAACACCGATTTGATTAAAAGATCATCAAAAAAATATATAGAAAAAACATTATCAGAAAATCCTAATTGGAAAATTTTAGATATAGGATGTGGATATAATGCCAACAAATATGCAAATGTTATTTGCGATGTTCAAAATCTTTCTAAACACTATCAGAATAAAAGATTTATTCAATTAACTGAAAAAAAACTTCCTTTTTCTGATAAGGAGTTTGATTTTGTTATTTCAAGTCATGTTATGGAGCATGTAAAAGAATTAAAGTTTTTTATTAGTGAATTGGAAAGAATTTCTACCAACGGATATATAGAGCTTCCAACTAAATTAGAGGATAATTTAGTTTTTGAAAATAAAAATGATCATATATGGCAAATGGATTTCAATGACATAGAAAATAAACTTACTATAAATAAAAGGATTCAATATATTGAACCAGTTCTAACAGTTTCTACTATTAAAAAATTTGATGAATTTTTTAGAAAGAGTTTAGTTTTGGAATTAGAATGGAGTAAAAGTATTGAACATGAATTTATAAGTATAGATGAGACAATATATAAAAAACCTTCTATAATTAGCTTAGTAAGAAAATATTTTTCTAAAAGAATAAGAACTTTTTTGAGAAAAAAGTAGATATTAAATTTAAATTAAATTTAATTTTTATGTTGAATTTTTTTTTCTGCTAAAATTTTCTTTAGTTCACCATTTTCATACATTTCTTTGATAATATCACATCCACCAATAAATTCTTTTTTAATGTAAAGTTGTGGTATCGTAGGCCATTCACTGAAAGCTTTTATTCCTTCTCTAAGGGACTGATCATCTAGTACATTAATACCTTTAAATTTAACTTCTAATATTTTTAAAATATTTCCTACCGCCATAGAAAATCCACATTGAGGAGCATCTGGGGTTCCTTTCATGAATAAACAAACTTCACTCTCAGTAATTTCTTTATTAATTAAATCTTTAATTTCTTGATCCATCTTATTGTTCCTTTGTTTTGATTGCTAAAGCGTGTAATTCATTTCCCATTTTACCTTTTAATGAATTATATACCATTTTATGTTGTTCGATTTTACTTTTGTCTTTAAACTGAGATGACGTAACAGTAGCTGAATAATGATTTCCATCACCTGCTAAATCCTGAATTTCAACATTAGCATCTGGAAGAGCTTCCTTAATATGTTTTTCTATATCTTTTAAATCCATTGTCATTATTTACCCATATAGTTTGTTAACCAACTTGTATTAGATGTTTTTAATTCGTCAATTGATACTTTTGACTTATCATCAATAATCATATCTTTTTCAACAATAAAACCTAATTCATCAAAATGAACTGAGTTTTTGTTAAGAATTTCTGAAACTTTTTTGAAATTTTCTTTCTCAATTTCAATTATATATCGACCCTGATCTTCACCAAAAAAATAATCAAATTCGTTAATTAGATATTTAGGTTTTTTAATTTTAGCGCCTTTATTTCCTTTAATACACATTTTTGCTATTCCGGTAATAATTCCACCTAACGAGACATCATGTGCAGATTGAACAAAATTTTTATCTATTAGTTTTAAAATTGTCTCACCATTATTCTTTTCATTAAATAAATTTATCTCAGGTGGAGGACCATTCTTTTCATTCAAAATTTCTCTAGCAAAAATACTTTGACTCAAATGTCCTTCAGTTTTACCTATTACTAAAAGCAAATTATCAATTTTTTTTAAATCCATAGAAATCATATTTTTATAATTTTTTATTAATCCAATACCTCCAATTGAAGGAGTGGGCTTAATACTTTTTTCTTTAGTTTGATTGTAAAAAGAAACATTACCTGAAACAACTGGAAAATTTAGATATTCACTTGCTTCACTTATTCCCTTTACACATTCGACAAACTCACCCATGCTTTCTTCTATTTCTGGATTGCCAAAATTTAAACAATTAGTTAACGCTATTGGTTCAGCACCAACAGAAACTAAGTTTCTCCAACTTTCACAGACAACTTGTTTGCCACCACTTAAAGGGTGTGCCCAACAATATATAGCTGAAGAGTCAACTGATGCAGCAATTGCTTTATCAGTACCGTGCACTCTAACAACACCTGCATCTCCACCTGGTTTTTGAATTGTATCACCCATAACTGTATGATCGTATTGTTCCCAAATCCATTTTTTACTACAGATATTTGGATCAGCTAAAATTTTATTTAAAACATTAGTAATCTTTAAATTCTTAAGTTCATCTTTATTTATTTTGATTTTTTTGGGAAGTTTAGTTTTTTTCCATTTTCTGTCATACATTGGTGAGTTCTCAACTAAAATATTTATAGGTATATCAGCTACACTTTCTTTATCAAAAAAGAGTTCAATTTTTTTACTGTTTGTAGTTCTTCCTATTACTGAAAAATCCAAGTTCCATTTATCAAATATTTTTTTTGCATCTTCTTCTTTTCCATTTTCCAAAACTATAAGCATACGTTCTTGACTTTCTGAGAGCATAATTTCATAGGGTGTCATATTTAATTCCCGGCATGGAACTTTATCTAGATTAATTTCAATTCCCAATCCACCTTTTGAAGCCATTTCAATACTAGAAGAAGTAAGACCAGCAGCACCCATATCTTGAATTGCTATAATTGATTCACCAGACATTAACTCTAGGCATGCTTCAAGTAAAAGTTTTTCCGTAAAAGGATCACCAACTTGAACGGTAGGTTTTTTTTCTTCTATCTTTTCATCAAATATAGCTGATGCCATACTAGCACCATGTATTCCGTCTCTTCCAGTTTTAGAGCCAACATAAATAACTGGCTTTCCCAAGCCCGCAGCTTTTGAGTAAAATATCTTGTTCTTTTTTACTAGCCCCAGTGTCATTGCATTTACTAGAATATTTCCATTATATGATTCATCAAAGTTTGTTTGACCACCAATAGTTGGAACACCCATACAATTTCCATAACCACCAATTCCATGAACAACACCTCTAAGTAAATTTTTTGTTTTCTTATTTTGAGGTGATCCAAAATAGATTGAGTTAAGATTTGCAATAGGTCTGGCACCCATTGTGAAGACATCCCTCATTATTCCTCCAACGCCAGTTGCAGCTCCCTGATAAGGTTCAATAAATGATGGATGATTGTGACTTTCTATCTTAAAAACAATTGCATCATCATCACCAATATCGATTACACCAGCATTTTCTCCTGGTCCTTGTATCACGTTTTTTCCTTTTGTGGGCAAATTTTTAAGATGAAGTCTTGAAGATTTATAAGAACAATGTTCATTCCACATTGCTGAAAAAATTCCAAGCTCAGTAATATTTGGAATTCTTTTTAATAAATCACAGATTTTTTTATATTCATCTTTTTTTAATCCATGATCAATAGCAACTTGTTCATTAACCATTATATTACCTTAGATTATTTATTAAATTTTTGAAAAATATTGAACCGTCTTCTCCAGATAGTGCAGAATCAATCATTCTTTCAGGATGGGGCATCATCCCTAAAATATTTTTTTCTTTATTAAATATTCCTGCAATATTTGCAATTGATCCATTGGGATTATTATCTTCATTAACGTCTCCATTTTTATCACTATAAAGTAGAGCTATTTGATTATTGTCATTAATAAGTTTTAATTGATCTTTTGAACAAAAATAATTTCCTTCATTGTGTGCAATATGTAGTTCAAGAGTTTTTTTTTTTAATTCTTTAAAATAAGAATTATCTCTATCATTAATTTTTACAAACACATTTTTACAAATAAACTCTAAATATTTATTTCTGAGCAATACACCTGGAAGCAAACCAGCTTCTACTAATATTTGAAAACCATTACAAATACCCATTACTTTTCCTCCAGACTTAGAGAAATTAATAACAGAATTCATAATTTTAGATTTTGAAGCCATACTTCCACATCTAAGATAATCGCCATATGAAAAACCTCCAGGCAAAACTACTAAATCACTCTTAGGTAACTCTATATCATTATGCCAAACCATTTTGTTTTTAAAACCAAATTTTTTTAAGGCAACATCTATATCTCTATCACAATTAGATCCTGGAAAAGTTATTACTGATGAGTTCATTATTTATTATTGTGATTCAATAATTCTATAATCTTCAATTACTAAATTGGCTAAAAGTTTTTTACAAATATCTTCTGCTTTTTCTTCAGCTTTTTTTTTATCTTTTTCCCTCATATTGATTTCAAAATATTTTCCTTGTCGTACTTCGTTAATATCATCAAAGCCCATTCCCTCTAAAGTTTGATGAATAATCTTACCTTGAGGATCAAGAACATCTTTTTTAAGAGTGACAACTATAGATATCTTCATATTATTTTCTTTTTTTGATTGATCTTAATTTTGTTACATTAACAGCACTCACATTAGATTGCTCATGAAGAATTCCGAGTCTTTTTGCTACCTCTGTATAGGCTGGGATTAAATCTCCTAGGTCTTTTCTAAATCTATCTTTATCAAGTTTTCTGTCTGTAAGTAAGTCCCACAACCTACAAGTGTCAGGGCTTATTTCATCTGCTAAAATTATTTCTGTTTTACCATTGATTTTAATTCTTCCAAATTCAAGTTTAAAGTCTATTAGTTTAATTCCGACACCTCTAAACATTCCAACCATAAAGTCATTTATTCTTAAAATCATTTTTTTGACTTTTTCTATTTCTTTTTTTGTTGCCCATTCAAAAGCTAAAATGTGCTCTTCAGCAATTAAAGGATCTCCTAATTTGTCATCCTTAAGGCAATATTCTAACAATGGTTGATTTAAAACAGTGCCATCTTCAATTCCTAATCTTTTTACTATAGACCCTGTTGCAACATTTCTAACAATGAATTCAATTGGAATAATTTCTACTAGTTTAATTATTTGCTCTCTCATATTTAATCTTTTAACTAAATGGTTTTCAATGCCAATTTGACTGAGATTTAGAAGTATGTGCTCTGATATTCTATTATTGAGAACACCCTTACCTTCAATAGTAGATTTTTTTATATTGTTAAAAGCAGTAGCGTCATCTTTGAAATATTGAATAACCAAGTCTTTATCAGATGTGGCGTAAATAATCTTTGCTTTTCCTTCGTATAATTTTTTACCTTTTTTCATTACCTAAATACTCTCCTAAAAATCAAATTTACATTTTTAAAATGAGACGAATAGTTAAATATTGCTTTTAATTTCTTAGGAGAAATTTTTTTCATAATAAATTTATCTGCAGAAATCACATCAAATAGATTTAAATTTTCAGCAAAACATTTTTTTGAGTAATTTTGAACTATTTTATAAGATTGCTCTCTACTTAATCCTTCTTTTGTTAGTTCAAGCATTATTTCTTGAGAAAAAATTAAACCCTTTGTTAAGTTTAAGTTCTCAACCATTTTTTTTGGATAAACAATCATTTTGTCTAAAATATTTCCAAGTCTAACTAAAGCAAAGTCCAAAGTTATATTTGCGTCTGGACCAATATTTCTCTCAACACTTGAATGCGATATATCTCTTTCATGCCATAGGGCAATATTTTCTAAAGAGGGAACAACGGCACTTCTAACCATTCTAGCAAGACCTGTTAGGTTTTCGCTTAGTATAGGATTTTTTTTATGTGGCATAGCCGAAGAACCCTTTTGATCTTTTGAAAAGTATTCTTGTACTTCGTAAACCTCTGTTCTTTGCAAATGTCTAATTTCTATTGCAACTCGCTCAACTGATCCAGCAATAATTCCAAGAACAGAGAAATAAAAAGCATGCCTATCTCTTGGTATAACTTGTGTTGAAATAGGTTCTATTTTTAAACCTAGTTTTTTAGCAACATGTTTTTCTACGTTTGGATTAATATTTGCAAAAGTGCCAACAGCACCCGATATTGCACATGTTGATATCTCATCAATGGCTCTTATTAATCTAATTTTATTTCTTTTAAACTCCTCATAAAATGAAGCAAGTTTTAAACCAAATGTGATTGGTTCAGCATGTATGCCATGACTTCTGCCGATGCAAGGTGTGTATTTATGTTTTTGCGCTTTTTTTTTAATAACTTTTAAAATTTGATCAATATCTTTTAGCAAAACTTTTCCAGACTGAACTAATTGGATATTTAAACTTGTATCCAAAACATCCGAAGATGTCATTCCTTGATGGAGGTATCTTGCTTTGATACCAACTTTTTCAGTAACAGACGTTAAAAAAGCAATTACATCATGTTTAACCTTTTCTTCTATTTGATGAATTCTTTTAACATTTATTTTAGCTTTCTTTCGCACAACAGCTGAAACACCCTTGGGAATTAGACCAAGTTTTTCCATAGCTTGAGCTACAGCTATTTCCACATCTAGCCAAATTTTGTATTTATTTTCTTCTGACCAAATATCAGTAAGTTCTTTTCTAGAATATCTTTTAATCATTAATTATAAGTAAGGAGGCTTAGAATAACCTATAGCAGATTTTGTAAAGATTTCATAACCATTTTCAGTAATTCCTACTGTATGTTCAAATTGAGCTGATAAAGATTTATCTTTTGTAACAGCAGTCCATCCATCATTTAATATTTTTACATCATATTTACCACTGTTTATCATTGGTTCAATTGTAAAAGTCATTCCTGGTTTTAAATTAATCCCTGTATTTTTTTTACCATAATGAAGGACATTAGGTGATTCATGAAATTTATTACTTATACCGTGACCACAAAAATCTCTTACAACAGAAAAACCTTTTTCTTCAACAAAATTTTGTATTTCAAACCCAATGTCACCCAATTTCACACCTGGTTTTAAAATCTTTATTGCGCGCATCATGGACTCATGAGTAGCTTCAATTAAGTTATTTATTTTAATAGAAGTTTCTCCAACAGCAAACATTCTACTTGTATCACCATAATACCCCTCTGTTATAGCTGTTACATCAACATTGATAGCATCTCCATCAACTAAAATTCTATCTGATGGAATACCATGACAAACAACATGATTTAATGAAGTACATAAAGATTTTTTAAAACCACGGTAAAATAGTGGAGCAGAGAAACCACCATTATCTCTAATGAATTCGTAACCAAGTTTATCAATTTGGTCTGTTGTTACGCCTGGTTTAATTTTTTCAGTAAGCATATCCAAAGTCCTTGCAGCTAGGTTTCCTGCGACTTTCATTTTTTCAAATTTTTCTAGATAATCAATCATCAATAATCTTTATTTTTTTTTCTATTTTAATCTCTTTTGAATCTATTTTACAACGATATGCTAAAAAATTAACACCATTTTTTTTTGCAAGTAAATAATTTTCATAGTATTTTATATCTATATCTTTTGCTATTTTAAAGCTTTCTACATGCTCTATTTGAATTAAGAATAACAGATAAGTTTTATAACCTTTTTTTGTGGCTTCAATAAGTGCTCTTAAATGTTTTGATCCTCTAGAGGTAACAGAATCTGGAAATTCTGCCATATTTTCATTTCTACTTAGAGTAACATTTTTAACTTCAACAAATATTTTTTTTTTATTTTTTTCTACTAAGAAATCAAATCGTGTTTCTTTATCAAAAAACACTTCTGGTTTTATG
>Ga0114997_10001822_pt1 | contig 17433 bp, 17 predicted proteins | sample ArcticOcean_MG_C_2_FD_87045 | JGI IMG/M metagenome (GOLD analysis project Ga0114997, IMG submission 87045) | Marine microbial communities from western Arctic Ocean - ArcticOcean_MG_CB4_136 | ecosystem: Environmental > Aquatic > Marine > Oceanic | place: Arctic Ocean: Canada Basin | collected...
CCTAAAAAAATTAACTCTCTTACACCACTTATATAAGATCCATGTATTAAATTATTTTGTATAGCTAAATTTTCATAAACATATTCACCTCTAAAAACATTATTGGCATATATTCCACCCACTTTAGCAGCGGCAATTATTGTAACTTTTGGTTCTGTTTTTTATAAATTTAAATATATCATTTTGGTTAAGTAGATTTAATTTTTTTTATCAATAGTAATTATTTTTTATGACCTTTAAGTTTAAGTTGTTTAACAATGGCCGATCCGATTAATCCATTATGGCCCGTTGCAAAAATTTTATCATTTTTTTTAATCATAAAAATTATTTACAGATTTTTAGCAATACTTAAAGGATTGCTATAGTTAATTATATTTACGTATTTTAATTTAGTATTTATAGCAATATTTTTCTTAAAAAAAATTAAATAAGAAACCATTATTTAATCAGATTAAATATATTGATAGTTAATTTTTTTAACAACCTATAAATTAAAAACTTATTACTGGTATTTTAATCTTATCTAAAACCTTTTTTTTATCATTTAATGAATTGAATTTCATACCTACATCAAAATTTGTTGCCTCTTTTTTTATAAGTCGTTTTTTAATCATGTAACGTTTAAGAATATGCATATAAAAATTTTTTCCATAAAAGGCCTCATCATCTAAGTATAATCTGTTGACAACATTAAGATAATTCTTTTTATTACAAAATTTAAGCTTATCCCATTTTTGATTAAGCAATTTTTTATAATCTTTTTTATTATCCCATGTATTAAATAAATTGTACTTATAGTCTAAATAATTACACTTAGAGGAGATAACTTTAAAATTATGATGTATCATTTCTAACTGTGCATTTCCATGTTTGGTTATTGCTACACATTTTTCATCTAACAATTTAATTAAGTCACTGTTTAATACTGATTCATTAATTACTAAAATATTTTTGTCATTTCTTATTTTATTCACAAATCTTGTATAAATTTTTTTATCCCAAACAGCTAATTCACCAAATGCTTTGGTATAAAAATTAGGGTGTGCTTTTATAATGAAGTTAACTCTTCTTTTTTGAAGTTCTTTTGTTGTAAACTCTAACCATTCAAGTGTATCTAAAAATCCATCAAAGCCATAACATAATTGTGAGTCTGTAAATGAATGTGTGTAGATTATATAATCATATTTTTTAAAGTTTTTTTTTTTTAATGAATTGTATTTTGCATAAGCCATCCAAGGTAGATAGCTGTTTGCATTTTTAAATATTTTTTTTGCTTTTTGTTCTATTTTTTTTTTCTTTGTATTTGAAAAATACACCTTTTTAAAATCTAGTTTGAAGATATCTTTCATTTCTTTTCTTTTTGTTTTTAGTATATTTCGTGGATAACGATTAGTATAAATACACTTATTTTTAGCAACAAATATTTGATAAAATATTCCATTCAGATATTCAAGGTGGTCAATGTAAACTTCTTCAAATTTATAATGCTTTAAATAATAATCTGCAGTTTTAAAGTACTTACCAATTGTATAAATTTTTTTAAATAAAAAAAAATAAAATTTATATTTTGACGCATAGGCTTCATAGTCTCTTAAAGTAAATGAAAATAAATGCTTTCCAAAATTAATGTTCTTATATTTTAATAATATAATTTTTTCTCTGAAAAAAAATTTTCCTTGCAATAAATAAAGTGCACATTTTAATAAAAATTTAATATCTGGAGTTTTTTTTATTTTAATAACTTCTACTTTTGTATCATTTATTTTTTTTTTTGATTTTTTTATATCATCAGTACAGGCTTTTATTATTAACTGGTAAAGATCATCAGTATGCCTGGTAGCTAACAATATTTTTTCCATTTTTATGCTGATATCAGATATTGCATTATCTATCTATTAAATTATTATAAACAAAATTTAAAAAATAATTTAAAACATCTTGCCTTCTATAAATAAAATTTTCTACGGCCGACAATCTATATCAGATAATGACATTAAAAATGTTAAGAAATCTTTAAAATATAAAACATTAACACAGGGCCCTTTAGTTACTAAATTAGAAAATAATTTTAGAAAATATTTTGACTCCAAGCATGCTCTAGTCTGCAGTAGTGGTACCGCTGCCTTACACTTGTCGCTTTTATCAATAGGTATAAAAAAAAATGATGTAATAATCATGCCTTCAGTCAATTTTATAGCTGTTTACAACCTATCAATCTCATTAGGTGCTAAAGTTATTTTAGCTGATGTTGATGCACTTACAGGACAAATGATACCAGAAAAAGTTTTGAGCTTAATAAACTCAAAAAATAAGGCTAAAATTAAAGCTATTGTTACAATGAATTTAGGTGGCTATCCTGAAAATATCAAAAAATTTTTTGATATGAAAAAAAAATTTGGTTTTTATTTAATAGAAGACGCTTGTCACGCATTAGGAAGTAATTTTCTATACAATAATAAATTAAAAAAAATTGGTTCTTGTAAATATGCAGATATTAGTACATTTTCACTTCATCCATTAAAAGTGATTACATCAGGTGAGGGAGGTGTCATCTCTACAAACAATCACTATCTTGCAAAAAAAATTGAAATGCTAAGATCGCATGGCTTGAAAAAAAATAAAAAATATTATTGGAAATATACACATGAGGATTTTGGGTACAACTATAGACTAAGTGAAATAAACTGCTCATTGGCAATTAGTCAACTTTCTAGAATTGAAAATTTTATCAAAAAAAGGAAAAAAATTGCCCAATACTACATTAAAAATTTGATTACTTTAAAAGATTATATAACAATTCCAAATTACAGTAGTTTCAATTTCTCTTCTTTTCATCTTTTTGTAATTCATATTAATCTAAAAAATCTTAAAGGCACAAAAGATGATTTTTTTAAATTTCTTAATAAAAAAAATATTTATCCACAATTTCATTACATGCCAATTTATAGAATTGTAAAAAGTATTAAGTTTAATTTAAATAAATTTAAAAACACTGAAAAATACTATAAAACTGCTGTTTCTATTCCAATATATTATGATTTAACTTTTAAAGATCAAGACCACGTTATAAGAAGTATCAAAAAATACATAAATATTTATAAGGTAAATAATGTTTAAAGATAAAGTAATATTAGTTACAGGTGGAACTGGAAGTTTTGGTAAAGCCTATATTTCAAGCTTAATTCAGTCAAAAATAAAATTTAAAAAGATTATAGTCTTTAGTAGAGATGAATTAAAACAATTTGAAATGTCTAACCAAAAAATATTCAAAGATAAAAAGATAAGAATGATTTTGGGAGATATAAGGGAATTAAGTTCTGTTCAAAGAGCTTTTAATGGTGTTGACTATGTTGTTCATGCGGCAGCTTTAAAGCAAGTCCCTGCAGCAGAGTATAATCCATTTGAATTTATTAAAACAAATGTTTTAGGATCTCAAAATATTATAGAAGCTGCATTAAATTCAAATATTAAAAAAGTTATCGCTCTTTCTACGGATAAAGCATCTTCTCCACTAAATCTCTATGGGGCAACTAAACTATGTTCTGAAAAGCTTTTTGTGGCAGCAAATAATATAAAAGGAAATAAAAAAATTAGTTTTTCTGTAGTTAGATATGGAAATGTTATGGGCAGCAGGGGATCTGTTATTCCTTTTTTTTTAAAACAGCACGGTAAAAAAGAAAAGCTTTCTTTAACTCATAAAGATATGACCAGATTTAATATTACATTAAAAGAAGCAATAAGATTAGTTACTTATTCTTTTACTAACTGCAATGATGGTGAAATATTAGTTCCTAAAATACCAAGTTTTAAGATTATAGACTTAATTTCATCAATAACTTCTAATAATGATTTTAAAGTTACCGGTATTAGGCCTGGAGAAAAAATTCATGAGGAATTAATTAACTCTTATGAAGCTAAAAATACTTTAGAATTAAAAAATTATTATGTGATTTTACCTACCAATGATAATAAGAAAATTAATGAATACTGTAAAAAAAATTCCGCAAAAAAAGTTGCTGAGTCTTTTTGCTATACAAGCAAAAATAATAAAGATTACTTAAATATTAGTGGTTTAAAACTACTAATAAAAAATAACTTCTAAGAATTAAGGATTTATCTTAAATTATAAAAAGATTTTTCTATATAAAAAAAGGTAGTGCTTTAATCTTTTTTTGCTAGTGCAAACATTCCTCTACTTTTACCTTTTAGAAATTTTGGTATAAATTTTGCATTATTTGTAAACGGAATCAAATAACATGCCTTGAAGAACTTAAAACTTCCTTCGTACCACCATTTAGATTTACATCTTAGATTTGGCAAAATTTTTATATCTTTAAAACCTTTTATAGACAAAATTTCATTTAAAGACTCAGGTGAATAAGGTTTAACATGTGTAACATCATCATAAAATATATTTTTACTATATTTCCAATTTGGAGTAGATAAAAATAAGTAAGATTCTTTTTTTAATACTCTTTTACTTTCGTTTAAAAATATGTCTGGATTTTTTAAATGCTCAAGTACCGCTAAACTGATCACTAAATCAAACTTATTGTCATCAAAAGTAAATTTATCTGTTTCAAAGTTTAAATCTTTTATATCTAGTGAAAAATATGAGATTTCTCGTTTGTTAAATTCATCTTTTAAAAATTGATCCCCAGATCCAAGATCTAAAACACTAGAGCCTTTTTTTAGTTTATAACCACAAAATACTCCTAATAAGTAAGTAAGAGTGTCAAATTCTCTTTCAGCCATAGAGTTTCTATTGTGATTTTTCCAGTAGGTTAATTTATTAAGAAGATAATCTTGTTTAAAAGTCATTGTAAATTTAATCTATATAAAAAAATTTTAAATTTAATTTAGTGTTGTTATCATAAACTATTGAATATTGTATGATTTTTCAATAATTAATCAAATTAATAATAAATGCTTATGAATAAAAAAACAATTTGTCTTATTCCTGCAAGAGGTGGGAGCAAAAGAATAAAGAATAAAAATATCAAAAAATTTTTTGGCAAACCTCTTTTGGAGAGAGTAATTAAAAATGCAAAAAAAAGTAAATTATTTGATGATATTTATGTTTCTACAGACTCAATTTTGATTAAAAAGTTGGCTACAAGATGTGGTGCTATAGTGCCCTATATGAGATCAAAAAAATTATCAAATGACCATGCAATTATAAAATCGGTAATAGATGATTTTATAAATAAAATAATTTTAAACAAAAAAGAAAAAATAAATATATTTGTTTTATATCCAACTTCTATATTTGTAAGTAAAGAAATGATTATTAAATGTAACAAGATGCTAAAAAAAACAGAATATGTTACTATAGTTAAAAAATTCCCTCATCCTATTCAAAGAGCTTTAAGATTTAATAAAAAAAAATTACAACCTTTAAACTTAAAAAAAAAGATGATGAGAACCCAAGATTTAGAAGATTATTATTATAACTCAGGGCAAATTGACTGTTTCAAACTAGATGCTTGGCTTAAAAAAAAAATATTTTTTAAAATGAATGCAAAATTCATTGTTTTAAAAGATATCGAGTCTATCGATATAGATACACCAGATGATCTTAAATTAGCATACAAAATATTTAAGTTAAGTGGGAAAAAATTTAGTTAATTATTCTAATCAACTTTGTATTTTTTTAAAATTTGAATACCTTTTTTAAATGAACTGAATTCAATAATATCATCAGTATCTATCGAAATATCAAATCCATCTTCTAATTCTGACATTAACGTCATGTGGCCGATCGAGTCCCATTCTGGAACATCGTTATATTTTATTTTTTCATTAAATTTTTTAGTATCAATTGATAGAGACTTGGTAAAAATTTCAATATACTTTTTTTTATTTTTCATTATTTTACAAATTTGAAAGGACAGTCTGTATAATTTTTTCTACAGATAGTCCATAGATATTTTTCAAATATTCATAACTTCCTCCTGATGAATAAAAATCATTAATACCCAATCTTACTAACTTGCAATTATTTCTATCACTTGACATTACTTCTGCTACTGAGGTGCCAAGACCACCGATTACATTGTGTTCTTCTACAGTTACAATTAATTTATTATTTTTAGCAATATTTTTTATTTTTTCTTTATCTATTGGTTTTATTGTATGCATATTTACTATGGAACATTGAATTTTTTTTTCTTTGAGAATAGAAGCTGCTTCCAAACACTCACCTAGTATGTTTCCACATCCAATAATTGCTACATCTTTACCAGGTAAAATTTCTATAGCTTTTCCAATTTCAAATTTGTAGTCTTTACTATTTACAATTCTAGTATTTGATCCGGCTGTAAGTCTTATATAAACTGAGTCTTTATAATTTATTGCCCCACTTAACACTTTAAATAATTCCAGTGGATCAGAAGGTACAACTATTGATATATTTGGTATTGATCTCAATACCCCTATGTCTTCAATACAGCAATGAGTAAATCCTAAGTTACCAAGAACCAAACCACTCGCCAATCCAACCATACAAATTTTATTTTTCATATATCCCAAATTAACTTTAATTTGTTCACAACACCTTAAAGTTTGAAATGGTGCAAATGTTGTTGAAATAACTTTAAAACCTTCACTGGACAAACCTGCAGAAATACCAATTAAATTTTGTTCTGCAATACCAACATCTACAAATTTTTCTGGATATTTGTTTTTATAGCGATCTAATCCAGCCGAAGTTGACACGTCTGAAGTAGTAATCATTAAATCTGGATACTTTTTAGATAGTTCCATGGCAATCAATCCAAAAGTTGCTCTCATGCCCAAGCTCGACCAAAGTTTTATATTTTTTTCAATATTCATTTAAACTTTTATAGTTCTTTTAAAATTTCTCTGTAAATTGATTTGCTTATAACAGAATGATGCCAATTATTATTATTTTCAAATAATTTAAATCCCTTACCTTTAATTGTATTTGCCACTATTACCTTGGGCTTATTATTTTGTTTTATATCAATTAATGTTTTGTATATCTGCTCAATATTATGACCATCAATCTCAGTTGTCTCACAACCAAAACTTTTAAATTTGTTCTTTAAATTTTTCAAATCCATTATTGATGAATTTTGTCCCGTTTGTTGAAATTTATTTCTATCTACAATGATAACTATATTATCGAGTTTAAAATGACTTGCGGATAAAATAGACTCCCAAATTGAGCCTTCATTGCATTCACCATCTCCTAAAACAACATATGTTTTATAACTCTTTTTTTTTTTTTTTGCTGCTAAGGCAACTCCTACACCCAAGGATAAACCCATACCCAAGCTACCAGTAGAAAACTCTATACCAGAAAGTTTATTCATAATGGGATGACCTAATAAAGCACTACCATCCATCTCAAATGTTTCTAATTCCTTTTTTTTTAAAATTTTTTTTTCTACAAGAGCAGAATATAAAGCTAAGCACGCATGTCCTTTACTTAAAATAAATCTATCTCTGTCATTATCAATAGTTTTTGATTTTTTTATTTTCATTATACCTGAATACAAAACAGCTATTATATCTGTAGCTGAAAGAGCACCTCCAATATGAGCACTTTTGGATCCAGCTTTAAAAGCAGTAAAAATTATATTTTTCCTCATGTTTTTTGCAAAATTCTTGAGGCTATTTATCTTCACAGACTTCCACCATTAACAATAATATTTTGACCATTAACATATGAAGATTTTTCAGAAGCTAAAAAAAGAATAACATCTGAGATTTCATTTGTAGTAGCCACTCTTTTTAATAAAATCTTTTCAACTTCTAATTTTATAATGTTTTGTTTAGTATTAGATAACATTAAATCAGTTTCTGTTAAACCTGGTGAAATGGCATTAACTCTTATATTATAATCTGAGAGTTCTTTAGCTAATGTTTTAATTGATGAAAGAATAGCTGCTTTTGAACTTGAATAAGCAAATCTACCATAATCACCGTTTATTCCAGATGTTGAAGAAACAAAAATTATATTACCTTTTTTATTTTTCACCATTCTTCTTGAAATTATTTGTGTCAAATAAATTTGTCCAAAGTAATTAACTTGAAACATTTCTTGAAGCTGTTTTTCTGATGTCATCTGGAACAGTGAATTAAATAAAATTCCTGCATTGTTTACTAAAATGTCTATATCTTTGGAAACTTTTAGTATCTCATTAGCACAATTTGAAATGCTTGATTTTTTTAATAAATCTAATTTTATTATATAAATTTTAACTTTGTATTTTTTTTTTAAATTAGAAATAAATTTTTTAAACTCACTTGAATCTGATCTAACGCATGCAAATATATTTGCTCCATACTTTGCAAAATTTTCAAGGGTTGATTTTCCTATCCCTTTGTTACAACCTGTGATTATTACATTTTTATTTTTTAAAGACTTTAAATACATTTATTAATTCAGCAATAAATTAATCTATAAAATCTTCTTTTGAAAATATTTCATCTGCAATACTCGGGTTAAAAATTGTTTTTCCTGGAGTTGAATTAAATTTTTTAATAAAATTTAAATCCTCTCCTGCCAAACATTTTTCACTATAATTTCTAAAATGTTTGATTCTAAAGCCATAATCAGTAATTTCTTTTAGAGATTGTTTATATACATTTCCTATCTTTATATGAACATATGGACAAGCTAGAACATCGCCAATTGAGGTTATGTAAACTCTGTTTACTGTTGTGCATCCCATAATTTTTTCCATTTTAGGGTCAAATGGATTCCATAAATTTCTATTTAAGTTTTTATATTCTTTTCTCATTTGTCTTATGTGTTGTATATCTTCTTCATCACAAACAACATCATGTACCCCATTCCACATACCAGTAGGGCAAGCAACATTCACTAGTGTTCTATATTTTTTTTTTTTTGAGTAATCCAATAATAGTTTAAGGTCTTCACTCTTTGCATTATAGTGTCCAACTGTTACATTTAGATAAGGATCCATGCCTGCTTCTTGTATATACTCTAAAGCTTGTATTGCTCTTCTCCACGAATCTTTTCTACCTCTCATTTCATCATGAAATTCTGGGTCCATGCTATCTAAACTAACTGACATTCTGCTAACACCGTGTTTAGCTAATTCATTAATCATTTTTCTGTCAGCCTTAAATCCATTTGTTGTGAGATATAAATAAAATCTCTCAGGTTTAATTGCATCCAATACATTAAATAATTTATCAGGCCATAAAAGCAACTCTCCACCCTGTAAGTCCCATTCTATAAAGCCCATTTCATCAGCTTCATCTGCTAATTCTTTAATCTTATCAATTTCTAGAAAATCCTTAACATGATCCCCTAACGGTGAACCTGTAAAACAATACTTACACCTTAAATTACAAGCATTATTATAATTTAACTCAATCCCTCTATGGTAAGTTCCAATTTTACCATCATTTTTTCTTAAATGATTATGAAAATGTTTAAGTTTTTCAACTAACCTAGGTTTATCAAACCATGAAGATGCTACTGTCATATAATTTATTTTTTAACTGCTCAACATATCTGTATACAATCTTTATTAAATTTGAAATAAATTTCTCTATTTATCAGGACTTATATAGACCAAACCAGGCAAAATAAGTGTAAAGCTAGCTTTACAAGCAATTTTTGAGTTAATGTAACCTTCGGATTCAAATTTATACAAACCTCTTTTATTAGAAATTAATTTTGAAATAATCTTTAATTTATCTCCAGGGACAATTTTTTTAAAAAATTTGATATTGTTTGAGTCAGCAAGATATAATGTTCTTCCTGACATTTTTGGCATTGTTAGAACTATCAATGATGACATTTGTACCATTGCTTCTACTTGAAGCATGCCTGGCATATTAGGATCACCCGGCCAATGCACTTTAAAGAACCACTCATTTTTTTTTAAAATCTTATATCCTTCTATAGATTTTCCTGGAATAACTTTTGTTGCATAGTCCATTAAAAGATACGGGTCTCTGTTTTTCTGTATCTTAATAATTTGTTTTTTACTTAATTTCATAAATTATTTAATTTCAATTTCTCTAGATAAAATTTTAATCAAATCATACCCATCCCAAATTAAATTGATATTTAATGCTTGTCCTAAAGGAACTATTCTATCTATGCCATAAAAATTATTTTTCTTAAAAAAAACATGAAGAAATTTTTTTGAAAATCCAAAGTAGGTCATTGTTTGTAAACTTCTATTAACTACATGGTCAATGTTGTTTAAATTATCAATATTACATTCATAAAAAAAACCCCATTTAGTTTTTTCAGGGAAAAGGTTGGGATACAATTTTTTTAACGTAACAATATACAATGATTTATTTAAACTTTTAAAAGAATGAATATTCTTATTTTTTATCACATCAGAAGCTAGTCTTGAATAATTGTCTATAGTTGAAATAAGAGGTGGATCATATTTAGCTTTTACTAAATCATTTAAATAGAGCCAAAATTTTTTCTTTGCTTTAATGTTAGGTTTTCCTTTCCACAAAACTAAATGGGGTGAAGAGCAAGCATTTTGATCTACTGCATAGGTATCATTATAAAAATTTTTAACTAAATTTTTAACCTTATACTCGGGCAATTTTAAAAATTTTTCAGAATTGATTAGAGAAATGGAGTACCGATCAGCAAAGGGAATATCAATGTTTTTTGGTTTAGTTTCAAATTTCTTAATATCAGTAATCGTATTATTACCACCCCAAATTAATCTAGCATCACAAATAGCAGAATATTTTTTAGTTAATTCGTTATCATTTTTATTATACCTGACAATGGTAATCATATTTTTAATCTTAAAATATATTTTTTTCTTCAAAATGTGATTTATAGATTTGCAAATTATTTCTACTTCATCAAATTTTTTTGATGGGACTTTTACAATATTGGAATTACCAGATACGAGACCAAAAATTAAAGAATAAGCAAAATTAGTAGGTATGTTTGAGGGTGTAATATGAAATAATAAACCCAATCCAAATCTAATTGAATCTTTGATCTCATGTTTATTTTTTAGACTTAAGATATTTTTTTTTCTACAAAAAAAAGATAAGGCTTTTAAGTCAGGAAAATTTTTATTATTAAAATCATTATTTAATAATTTTGATAAGTCATCTAATAAATTAATAATTTTAGAATTAAATGGTTCTAGAGCAGAAGTTAATTTTGCTTTTTTTCCAACCAAATATTCAATATTATTATTAACTTTCATAAACTATATGTTGCTACAACCTCTCAGTTCAGCATTTTTTAATCTTCCGTGAATTAAAAATCTTGTTCCATGGCCATAACATTTACATTTACTATCTTTAACTATTTCCCCAATATCTTCTGTTAATATGCTGTGTCCGGGGTAGCTCGTAGGCAGTAGAGACAATAATTGAACCAAGCCTCTCTCTCCATCTTTGCATATGTCTAAATTTTTATCTCTAATAATTATATCAGAATAATTTGATGCAATAAAATATCCACAATTACATTCAAAAAATATTGAGCCAATTTGTTCAACTAAGCCATAATAATTTTTTACATTCTTAATACCAAATTTTATATTTAAACGCTTATTAAATTCATTGCGGTTAATCTTTTCTTCTTCAATTTTTTTCCACCCACCACCATGAATTAAAAAAGCATTTGAAAAATTTTTTATATGAACTTTGTTTTTGTCTATTTTTTTTATTAAATTAAGAAAGATATTTGATGTAAATCCAAAAATTAAAAACTTTTTTTTATAATTCTTTTTCAAAAAATTATTTAATACCTCATAATTGATATTATTTTCTTGATCTAGTAAAAAGATAATTTCTTTTGCAAAAATTGAAAAACCACTTATTGCTGCAGCACTAGCATTAAAACTATTTCTATTTAAATTAATATTTTGCTTGTCCACAACTAACATTGGAAGTCTTGAACTTCCAATTAAATTATTAAAGATTTTTTGTAAAACTTTTATTTGATTTAATGCATTATTTTTATCTATATAAATTTTAGATAAACTACTTGATGTAGTACCAGATGAAAGAAGTGTTTTAAAAATTTGATTTTTTTTTATACTTAAAAAATCAAATTCTTTAAAGAGTCGAACTGGTAAAAAGGGTATTTCTGATAAATTTTTACTATTGTTATGTTTATAGTTCAGGCCATTTAAATAACTTTTATATATACTGGATCTTTTGTAGTGAAAAGTAGTAAGAAAATTAAGGTTTTTTTTAAAAAAAAGCAATTTAGAAGTGGTGTCTAATGAGTAAGCATTTTGATTCATCAAATGATTTAAAAAATGCATGACAAAATTATATCTTATATTTTAAATTATTTGTTAAATTTTTTTTGGATAAAATTTTATTTATAAAAACATTCTGATTTATTGAGGTAATCTTTGAAATATATTTTATACCTTCTTTTATTTGTAATGAGTTTTTAAAATATACATTAATTTTATTTTCTTCACTTTTTTTCATAATTGTATCTATGCCCCTTTTTAATAGAATAGTTTCTAATTCTGATAGATTAACTCTATTACCATAAATTTTAACATATCGATTGTTTCTACCTTCTATATAATAAAAACCATCATCATCTATTCGGGCTATATCTCCTGTTTTAAGTGTACCTTTGTTTAAATCTGGTAGAGATAGATCATTTAGATTTTCAGCATACCCCATGCATACATTTTTTCCTTGGTAAACCAATTCACCTTTTTTTTTATTTTTATTACCATGTTTGTCAATTAAATAGAATTTTCCACCCGGTATTGATTTACCGATACTTCCTATCTTTTTTTTTGCGTAATTCCATTTTAAATAAGACATTCTAGATGTTGCTTCTGCTGCTCCATACATTTGAATTAATTTAACTTTATTTTTTTTGTAAATATTTATTATTTTTTTAAGTAAAATGTGATTCATTTTTCCACCAGCTTGAGTTGAATACTTTAATGAACTTGGAAGACCATTTTTATAAATTTTTTCAATTATTGAGTAGTTGTATGGTACGCCAGAAAAATTATTTACTTTGAAAATATCGATAAGTTTCCAAAAAAATTTTTCTATCATACTATGATTTGATAAAACTATAGTTGCTCCTACTTGTAAATGGGTGTTTATGACTGATAATCCATAAACATAAGAAATAGGCAGTGAGGTTATTGTAATGTCTTTACTCTTAATATTTAAATATTTAATTATGTTTTGAGTATTTGAAGAAACATTTAGATATGATTGTCTTACAAATTTTGGTGATCCAGTGGTGCCAGAAGTTGACATTAGTAACATTAAATCTTTATTTATGGCATTTTCTACATTTTTTTCTCTTTTGTACAAAATATAAGATTTAAAATTCAAACATAAATTATATAATTTACTTTTATATAATCTTTTTTTTTCATAAAAAATGAAGCTTGGTTTATACAAAGAAATTAAACGATTTAAAAAAAAATTATTAATTCTAAAGTCTAAAAAAGCTACGGCATGACCTTTGTTAATAAATGAGATATAAGCAGTAATAGTTTCTAAGTCATTTCTACCTAACAAAAAAACTAATTTTTTCTTTTCAGAAAGTTTTTTGGAAAACTTAATTGAGCTTAATAGAAGTTCATTGTAGGTAACAAATTTTTTATTATCTAGAATTAGAGCTTTGTTATCTTTAAATTTTTTTAATTTTTTAAAAAAAGAATTATTTTTTTTTGACATATTTTAACTTAAATCTATCCCCAATTTCTAGATTAATATTAGATTTTTTATTCAAAACATATTTGTAAAATTTTGGATGCAAACCATGATTAGGTCTTACTATCTTTATATTATTTTTCGTAATTACATCACCTTTAGTAATTTTATTTGAAACATATATGGATCTACGGCTATTAAAATTTTTTATGGAACTATTTGAAATCTCAATTCTTCCACTTCCTAAGGATGCCTCTGCTAATCTAATATTATCTACCATAATTTTAAATTCTTTTTCAGAAGTTGAAAAAAAAGAGTCAACTGATTTATTGTTAGTTAAATTAAAATGTTTTTCAATTACTTTTGCACCCATTGCTACAGCAGATACTGATGCAATAAAGCCTTTAGTGTGATCCGAAAGACCTGTTAAGGTTTTATATTTATTCTTAATTACATTAATAGACTTAATATTTTGTTCATTAATAGGAGCTGGGTAAGAAGAAACACATTGCAACAGAGTAACTTTATTATTACCAGCTCTTTTTATTGTTTTTAAAGCTAAATCAATATCTTCTTTTTTTGCTAATCCTAATGAAAGTATTATTGGTTTTTTTGTTTTTGCTACTTTTTCTATCAAAGGAATATGATTAATTTCAGGTGAAGCAATCTTATAAGCGGGGCATTTTAATTTTTCTAAAAAATCAACAGCATCAATGTCAAATGGGCTTGAAAATATTTCCATACCAATTGATCTCGAATATTGAAATATTTTTGATGTTAATTCGTTAGAAGTTTCAGCTTTTTTATATAAGTTCCATAAATTTTTTTTTTTACTCCAAGGATTTTTACTTCTAATTCGAAAATCTTTTTTATTAGATTTAATTGTTAAGGTATTTGCAGTGTAAGTTTGAATTTTGATTATATCTGCACCATTTTTTTTGGCTGAATTGATTAGTTTTTTTGTAATTGAAAAATTATTATTATGATTAGCTGAAATTTCCGCAATTATTAAACATTTATTGTTTTCACCGATAAATTTATTTCCTATTTTAAATTTTTTTTTTAACTTCATGCTTTGATTCTTTTATAAAAAATATTGTAATTGTTACTAATATTTAAAAAGTTTTTCACATATTTATAGAAGATATTATCTTTTTTGAGAGGCAAATAACCAAAATATTTCCAATGATACATCAAAACTTTATTATTTTTATCAATACTTATAAAGCAATAATTTTTTTTCTGTCGGTCTAAATAATCATTTTGGATTTTAATAGCTTTTAAAAGATCAAATAAATTAGTTTCTGACATACAGCTTATTAAGCCAGAATAAATAAGTTTATGGTTTTTAAACTTAAAATGATCAGAAGTTGAAATAAATATTGGGCTTTCCTCTTTTAGTACAAAAAATGATTTTCTTAATTTTTGTTTTAGAAACCACCATTGATAATGATCAATCTTTTTAATTATTTTTTTATTAGAAGAATATTTTCTATTTATATATAAATTTTTATAAAATAAATACTTATTAATAATTTTATCGTTAACTTCTAGTGTTGAAAATTTTTTCATCTTATTTTGCAAAATATTTTATATAATTTTGTTTTATATTTTTAATATTAATATTTGAGATAGACATCATTTTTTTTATTTGATCTTTATTTTCTAGCATTAAAATAATTAATTGAGTAATTTTATCAGAATTATTTAAATCTTTTTTTTTTAAAAAAAAATAATGGCCTAACTTTTCGTATTCTGTCTCTGTTAAATTTTGATTATCATTCATCTTAAACAATAATGTGGGAATTTTCAAAAAGGATGATTCAAATGTTGAGACGCCTGCTGATGATATAAATACTTTTGTTCCGCTCAAAGCATTTAATATGTTTTCAGGTTGATGTAATAGTTTTATGTTTTTGTATTTTTTGAATTTTTGAAAAATTTTTTTATAATTTTTTGCAAAGGGTCCAATAATTAAAATGATTTTAAATGGTTTTTTTTTAGTTCTACACAATTTTTTTATTATTTTTTCATAAACGAGTAAATTACCTGAACCACCATTATAAAAAACATAATCTGAAGTAATTTTTTTTTTATTATAAACTGAGTTAAAAAGACCGTAATTTGGGCCTAACAAAAAATCACAGCTCTTTTTATTATTTTTTTTTAGTATATTAAAAACTTCTTTATCTTTTTCTAAAAAAATAGGGCTATGATTTATATAGCAGTCAACAAAGTGTTTTTTTTCAACAAAATCATCAATTGAAATAATTTTTTTACAATTTTTATAAATAAGTTTTTCCCATTCAAAACCAAGTCTGTAGCTATCTTTTATAACAATACTATTGTTATTTTTATTCTTAATTAATTTTGAAAAAAGACTTGCATCTTTTTTTTCATTTAAAAAGCGATTTTTATTTTCATATAAAGAAATAATATTTTTTTCCTCACCTTTAAAAAAAAAAAAATTCGGTAATTTATCAATTACTATTTTGTATTTTTTTAAATCTAAATATTTAATTAAAGATCTGATCCTATTATAATGACCCAAGCCATGATTGTCGCTTAAATCAATTCTAAAAAAAATCATATTAGATAATTATTATGCTCTTAAAAAGTTTAATGAAAAAACCATATCGATATTGAACTTATTTGGATTTCTTTTGTACATAATTGTAGACCCGGACAAAGAGGTATTCCATGGAAATTTCCCATTAAGTAACGATTTAAATAGCTGATATTCCATATAACATTCTAACTTTAGATTCTTTTTAGACTTTTGCTTGTAATTTTTTAAGTTATAAGTTTTTAAAAACTTAGATTTTTTTTTATTAATGTAGCAATTTTTATTTAGTTCAAGGTTTTTATAAATTTTAAAGTTTATATCCCACTTTGTGTCAATTTTTTTTTGTTTTAAAATTTTAAAGTAATTTTTTTTTGCTTTTATAAAAATTTCATTTAAATTTTTCTGATCTATATTTATTTTTTTTTCTGAATAATAATAATTTATTTTTTTAATTTGCTCTAAAAATTTAATTTTAAAATCTTCTTTTTTTTCATGCTCTTTTTCATTTATTATATATTTTGATTTTTCAAATTTAATTGAACCACCTCCAATTAAATTGCAAATTTTAGCTTTTAAAGAACTTGTCTTTTTTATAATTTGAGAAATATTTGGTTGAGCAATATACTTATTTAATTCATAAAATTTTCCATAAATTGCGTATACCCCACCAGCAGGAAAAAAAACTTTTGGTTTCAGATATTTTAAGTATTGTTCCAAATTATTTAAGCTTTTATTTATAATCTTATTTTTTTCTTTATTTCTATTTATATTAAGAAAACATTGGGGAAATTCACTTGCTGCGCCTAGCGCACAACAAAATACATCAATATTTTTTTTAAATTCTTTTTTTATAAAAATATTTATCTTTTTTAATACGTTTATATTAATTGGCATATCAACATTATTGTAAAATACTGTCTTGTTTTCGTTTGATTGAATTACAATTGAGGTATCTAGATCATATTTAATATTATCTGGTAAATCGCTTGAATTACTTATGATTTGTGGAATTATTGCTACCGTGAAGTCTTTATTAATTTTTTTCTTTTTAAAAGCTTCTATCTCTATAATTTTTTTATCTGTGATTTTTTTTAATCTCTTTTTTAATATTCCATTATCGAATTTTTTAATTATAAATGTTAAATCTTTATTTTTAAATTTTTCTAGAGTTTTAAAATCCAAATGATCACAATGTAGATGACTAATATAAA